>ERZ827108.422-NODE-422-length-72106-cov-37.671982_pt1 | contig 72106 bp, 60 predicted proteins | sample MGYA00519921_ERZ827108 | MGnify/ENA primary metagenome ERZ827108 (study PRJEB31778, sample SAMEA3449258) | human gut metagenome | biome: human gut; feature: human-associated habitat; material: faeces | place: United Kingdom | collected 2010/2012 ... | reverse complement strand
TCAAGTCCTACGACCATACCTAAATAACCAACAATCAATGTAACGATTGCTGCCAGAATTGCTTTACCCACATAATCACTCTCCTTTGTCAAATTCCGATTTTCTGCCCTAAGTATATCACACAAAAAACCGAGTTTCAACGCAGGAAAAACAAATCCCCTGTCCTTTCGGGCAGGGGATTGAAGTTTAGCAATGCTGTTTGAGATATTCCGCGCTGAGCTGTAAACTCTTGATGGGAGAGTTATCCACCCAGTTGCGGTGGCTTTCCAGAATCACGGCATCCACGCCGACGGAAAGCGCCTGTGCCATCAGGCTGTCGAGGTCCATATTGCCGGTACCCAGCTCCATGCTGTCGGTTTTCAGAATCGGCGTTACGGCGCTGCCCGTAAGACGGGTGCCGCGGTCATTGATGTGCCACAGCTTCATGCGGGTTCCCAGACGCTGCATCCACGCAAGCGCATTCGCGCCGCCCTCGGTGAACCAGTAGCTGTCAAACTCAAAGTTGACGAACTGCGGGTCGGTTTCCTCCAGCAAAATGTCGTAGGCACGCTTTTCGGCGTTGACATGACGCAGCTCGCAGTTGTGGTTGTGGTAGAGCAGCTCCACGCCCTCGGCCTTCAGCGCCTCACCCGCCTTGTTCAGCCGTGCGGCAAGGTCGTGCATCGTGGTTTCATCGCCGTAATCAAAGCGATACATTCCGGTAATAACGACATACTTCGTGCCGAAGCTTTTGGCTTCGTCGGCCACGGCCTTGGCATCGCGTTCCAGACTGCCCAAATCGGTGTGCAGGCTGACGACCTGCAGGTCGGCGTCCTTGACCAGCTTGTGCCAGTCAAGGTTGCCGCCCTTGCCCACGGGCATACCGGCGGCCTTGGTCAGCAGCCGCACCATAAAGCCGATGGGGTGGATCATAAACCCGCACAGCTCAATGCCGTCATATCCGGCGGCTTTCATGGCAGCCAGTGTCTGGCGCGCTTGTGTTTCGTTTCCTAAAACGGTACCCAGCATAAACTGCTGGACTGCTTTTGTGGGCATGGTTCAGCCCTCCATCTTGATGATTTTGCCCGTTGTGATGCCGTTTTCGTTGAAGCTGTCCACGCAGACATAGTAATCCTGTCCTGCAATCAGTGTGGACAGCGTCACTTCATCGGCGTTGTAGACAAGCCAGCTTTGGTAGAGCTTATCCGGTGCAATGCCGTAGCGCACATTGCAGCCCTGCGCGTTCTCGATGTGCTGCCAGCTGATTTTGCCGTCCAGCGCATCCACGCGCATGACTTTGGCGTCGGCTTGGGCAGGGCGGTCGCCCTCGCCGTTGCCGAACACCCGCAGCCCGCTGATGCGCAAAGCCTGCCCGTAGGGCAACTCGCCGCCCGTCACGCGGATATACCGCGCACGGATGCCGTCGGCGTACTCATAATAGCCGTTGGAGCATTCGCGGGCGACATCCTCGCGCAGTGTCCACACCTTGCCGTCCAAGCTGGTTTCCACGGTGTAATGCGAAATCTGCGGGCGGGTTTCGATGTGGCGGGTCTTGCGGTCATCGCCATAGCTGTCAGCAGGGAAGTCCACCGCCAGCGCTTCGTCCGCCATATTGACCTGAACCGCCCGCACATCGCAGTCCCTGCCTAAATCCACGCAGAGCCATTCGCCGGGCAGGTCACTGCCCGCGCTCCACCAGCGGCGGCAATCCTCGTCCACGGCATTCACCGGGTCGCTGCCCTCGGCGGTGGAGGATGCCGTCACGGTCTTGCGGTAGCTTAACAGCATCCACTTGGGCTGCTGGCTGGCGGCGTCAAATTTGCCTGCCGGGATTTCATGCGGGTAGTCGGCAAAATTCTGGTTGCAGTAGAGCACGCCGTCCGCATCAAACCCGGCGGGGAACAGCCCTACGCGGCGCTCAAAGTCGTGGTTGACCGAAATGCGCATCGTGGACGCGTGCCAGTAGTTGCCGTACTTGTCGGCAATCGTGCTGCCGTGTCCGGCACCCGTCATAAACCCGCCCGGCTTGGAGGAAAACGGGTTGGACGCTTGCAGTGTGAACGGTCCCAGCGGTGACTTGGAGGTGTACACACCATCTGCGTAGGTGTTGTACTGGGTGCCGGGGCAGGCGTATTGCAGATAATACGTACCGTTGTGCTTTGTCATAAACGCGCCCTCGATATAGGGCTTGTCAATAGCCTTAAACATCGCGGTCAGCACTTCGGCGTTCAGCCCCGGCACCTGCGCCATCTGGGGCGGCGGCTCCAGCTTGCCGGTTGCCTCGTTATAGAACGGCTTCATGGACTTGTAAAGCACGCTGCTCTCTTTATCCACAATGCCGTTGTTGCCGGGGCGCTCATAGCCCAGTTCGTTTTCATGACCGAAAATCAGTTCTTTCTTTTCTCCGATGGGCGTCATGGTTTCGGGGTCAAGCTCCACGCCCCAGATGGGGGACATGTTGGAGCAGCCCCAGTAAAAATACACGCGCCCGTCATCGTCACAGAACATGTCGGGGTCCCAAAAGCTGAACGGCGCGCTGACCTCGGTAAACGGCTCGGTCAGAGGGTCGGCAGTGCGCAGGATCGGGCAGTTACGCCCCTTGCGGCTGGCAGAAAAATAGAGATACTCGCCGACTTGGCGCACATCGGGGGCGTAGTCGTAAATGAGCAAATCGGGGTCGGCGTGGAAATCCCAATGCAGCAGATCGTCCGAGTGCCAGAACCCTGCCGACATCGAGACAAACAGGTAGTATTTGCCCTTGAAGTACACCAGCGTCGGGTCGGCGCCCTCGCGGAAACCCGCAATGCGCTCACCCTCCTTCATATGCTGGTAGCGGTAGCCCAGATCCAAGGGGTTGCAGTAAGTTTTCATCGTATTACACATCCTTTTTGATACCCTGCAAAACACGGTTCAGCTGGCGTATGCTCTCGGCATCTGCGCCGGCCTGCTTGAGCATTCCCTCCACGGTCATGCGCTGCATCGCGCGCTCCATCATGGCAACCAGCGCGGGGTTGTCCTTGACGGCAGCGGCGACATCACCGCGGGCAGCAGCCGCCTTGTCGGTGATGGCTTTCAAGACGGGTCCCACCTTGGCGTCCGCCATGGCAGCTGCCATATTGTCCTTGACGCTCCAGCAGGTTTCGTCCGGCTCGCCGTCAAACCAGTTGTTCACGACCTGACGGTTGGACATCGCGTAGGCGGGGTTCGGCTCGGCAACTTTGTTGACCAGAATCACGCTGGAATAGCTATCGGCGCGTGCCTCAATGCTGTGCTTGCCGGTGATGGGCACATTGAAAACGAACACTTTGTCGCCTTTTTTCGTTTCGACAAGGTGACCGTCCTTGTACAGCGAAACCTCCGGCAGGTTAGAGTATACTCTGACCTCGGTCACGTCCTCGGTGCGATCCACATAGCGGCTGCCGCAGGTATGCACAAAGGGCTGCTTGCTCCAGTAGGCCTTATACAGGTAGAAGGCGTCCTTCTTGATTTTACGGTCAAAGGTGACAAGCCCCTTCTGGTTTTCGCCGTTTTTGCCGCCCTCATCGCGCCCGTCGGCGGCAAAGTCGAACATATTCCAGACGTGGGTCGCCCACAGCCACGGACGGTCGGCAATCATTTTTGCCATATGCTCGTGGTAGACGCACTGGTAGGTTTCGGTATAGTCGCCTTTTTCGGGGTGGGCGCTTTGGTAGGCGGGGTTGGCGTCCGCGCCGTACTCCGAAAAACCGATGCAGCGGTCGGGATATTTGGCGTGGTAGGTGTCAAAAAAGTCGTCGTTCTGATCCAGTTCGCCCAAGTACCAGCCAAAATACAGGTTGTAGCTGTTCACATCGGGAATTTCCAGAATCGGGCTGGTGATTTCCAGCATAAAGACATTCGCCATCGTAGTCGGGCGGGTCGGGTCAAGGCGGTGCGCCAGTTCGTTCAAGGCGCGGTGGTTTTCCAGCAGCTCCTCATTGACAGCCGATGCGGCGGTGATTTCGTTGGACAGCCCCCACACGGCAATGCAGGGGTGGTTATAGTTCTGGACGATCAGTTCTTCCATCTGGGTCAGCGTGTTGGCGCGGCCATTGTGCATGTGCATCGTAATGTAGGGGATTTCCGCCCAGATGACAAGACCCTTTTCATCGCACAGGTCGTAGAACGCCTGCGCGTGCTGGTAGTGGGCAAGGCGGATGGTGTTGGCGCCCATTTCAAGGATCAGCGCCATATCCTCTTCCATCATCTCTTTGGTGATGGCCACACCCGCGCCCTTGCGGTCCTGATGGCGGGAAACACCGCGCAGGGGATAGGGGCGGCCGTTCAAAATGAAGCCCTTCTGCGGGTCAATCTCAAACTTGCGGCAGCCGAAGCGGGCAGTCTCGGTTTCGCCGTTGTCCAGCCGCGCAGTTACGGTGTAGAGATATGGGTCATCAAGACCGTCCCACAGGCGGGCATGCTCCAGCGTGAACACGGCTCTGGCGTTGCCGTCCTTGACGGCAACGCTCGTCTGCTGGCTATCCAGTGTGAAGTTGACGCTCTGCGCACCGACAACGAACGCCTCAACAGTCACCTCACAGCGGTGCTCGGTGAGGTCAGTTACAACGGGCGTTACCTTGACGGGTACGGCACCGTTTTCAGAAAGGGCAAAGTGTGCAGCGGGCACAATATGCAGCGTTACATCGCGGTAAATGCCGCCGTAGAAGGTGAAATCGGCCTTCTGCGGGTAGACGGTGTCGTTGTCGCTGTTGTCAACAGAAACCATCAACTCATTTGCACCATCGTGCAGGGCATCGGTGATGTCCACACGGAAGGTGGAGTAGCCGCCCTTGTGTTCGGCCACTTTCTCACCGTTCAGACTGACAACTGCAGTCATAGCCACGCCGTCAAACTGCAAAACCGCGCGGCCGCCGTCGGGCAGCTCGGGCTTTTCCAGCGTGCGGGTATAGGTGCAGGTGCCGCGGTAGTAGTCGTTGCCGCCGTCCTGACCGTCCACGGCGTTCCAAGTGTGGGGGAGGGTGACCGGTTCGTCATGACCTTCCTTGGTAAAAGTCCAACCGGTGTTCAACAGAATTGCTTTGCTCATAGAATGACTCCTTATGTGTGGTTTTAACTTCAAAGAGCCGAAAGGGCTGCAAACCCTTTCGGCTTTGGATAATGGGCTTACTGAAGCTGCTCTTTATAGAACTCGGACTGCGCAGCGGCCTTCTTCTCGGCAATGCGCTTTTGGACGTTGACCATTTCCTCCTTGGTCAGCGGGCAGCTGCGCATGGCAACCAGCGTAATGATCCAGCCGATGATAGGCAGACCGAACTTGAGTGCCATGGTCATCCAGAAGATGGCCGGGGTGGAAGGATCCGTGGGCTGAGGCATCGTGGTGGTGTAGCCCAGCAGCGCCACAGCGCCGGTTGCGATGACGGCGGCAAAAGAGGTGATGAGCTTATCGACCAGGCTGTAGGTGCCGGAAACAACGGCGGGGATATAATGTCCGCTGCGGTCCAGCTCAAAGTCGATGGCATCCGCCATGTACGAGGTGTTGGAGGTGGTGATGCACATATTGGAACCGTTCTGCAAAAGGGTCAGCACCACATAGAGAATCATGGAGGGGCTGCCCATAACGCCGATCTGGGTGGGGTCGCCGAAGATAAAGAACAGAACCAGCACGGCGGTGATGGTCATACTGACATAGGTCCAAGTGACGATGCCCTTTTTGCTGCCGTGCTTGCCGACATACTTGGCACCGAACGCCGCAAAGAAGATGGAGGGAACCATGCTGATGACGGTCAGAATGGTGGCCAGACCCATATTGCCGATCAAAATACCGTTGAACAGCGTGTTGATGATGGCTTGGCTGGCCACCTGCTGTGCCAGCTTGTCAGAAGCGTTGGAGGCAATGTAGCACTGCAGGGGTCTGTTGTGCTTGAGAACCTCGACAATGTCGGACATTTTCAGCGGTTCGGACTTTTTGGTGCCGACAAAGGTTTCCGGCTTATCGTAGGCAGAAACGCCCAGACAGACCAAAATGGTGCCGATACCCGCGGCAAGCAGCGTCATATTGCAGGCAGCGGACAGGAAGGCCTGGTTGTAGGTGCCGCCGCATTTGGGCAGCAGCACAACGTTGAAAATCATCGACATTGCCATCGGCACCAGATAGTTGAAGGCGGTTGTCCAAACGCCGATGGTCGGGCGCTGGCGCGGATCATTCGTCATGATGGCGGGGATGGTCTGCGCAGTCATGTTGGTGATGGTGTAGCCGATGATGTAGACAATGTACAGCAGGGTGAATACCGGCAGCCCCAGCCCCTTGGACGAGAAGCCGGTGAACATTCCGTACAGGGCGAGCGCCTCAATCAGATAGCCCGCAACCAGCAAAATGCGCAGCTTGCCGAACTTGGTGTTGACACGGTCATACACAAAGGCGAGCAGTGGATCGGTGATGCCGTCCAGAATACGGGAGCAGGTCAGGATAATGCCGACGGCAGCGGTCGTGATGCCGTAGCCGATGCTGGCGGAATAACTCGCCATGCCGATGAGGGAATAGACGCTCATACCGACAAGGCCGTTGCAGGCATAGCAGATGATTTGCCAAAGCTTAGCGCGGCGATATTGTACGCCGTCAACTTCTGAAGCTGTGGGTTTCTTTTTGAACATTTTGTTTTCCTCCTAGAATAATTCCGCAGTAGTTTTTCTCACTGACATCACTATACCAAAAGCAAAACGGCAGCAGGGGATAAAAATCATAAGTCGAGGAACAAAAATTCGCGTGCTTTTACGATATACATGAAATATTACCCCGCTTTACTAAATAATATCCTCACGGCTTGCGCTTGTTATGCTATGATACAGGTACAGAAGTTTCTTGATTTGTTTTAGACAGGCATAGATAAGGAGAAAATCATGCAGAAATTTGAAAAAGGATTCTTTATCGGCGCGGCCACTGCCGCCCATCAGGTCGAGGGCAACAATATCCATTCCGACTACTGGGCGCAGGAGCAGCTGCCCCACACCAGCTTTACTGAGCCGAGCGGTATTGCCTGCGACCATTATAATCGGTATGAGGAAGATATTCGCCTGCTGGCAGATGCAGGGCTGAACGCCTACCGCTTTTCCATTGAGTGGGCGCGTATCGAGCCGGAGGAGGGCAAGTTCGACCCTGCTGAAATCGAGCATTACCGTAAGGTCATTGCCTGCTGCAAGGCGCACGGCGTGGAACCCGTTGTTACGCTGCTGCACTTCACCAGCCCCAAGTGGCTGATTGCCAAGGGCGGCTGGGAGGCAGAATCCACGGTCGAATACTTCAAGCGCTATGTCAGCTATGTGATGGAGCAGCTGGGCAGTGAGCTGCACTACGTCTGCACCATCAATGAGGCGAATATGGGCCTGCAGCTGGCGGCAATCTCCAAGCGGTTCCGCCTGATGGCAGAGCAGGCCGCCAAGGCCGCCGCCAACGCGGGCAAATCCGCCGAGGGCAGCGTGCAGGTCGGCATGAACTTCCAGAAGATGATGGAGAACATGAAGTACGCTGCCGCTGAAAACGCCGCCGTGTTCGGTACGCCGCAGCCGAAAATTTTCGTCAGCGAGCGCACACCGGAGGGTGATCTGCTGGTTCTGCGCGCCCATGCCGCCGCGCGGGAGGCCATCAAGGCAATCTGCCCCGAGGTCAAGGTGGGTCTGACCCTCTCGCTGCATGACCTGCAGGCCCAGCCGGGCGGCGAAAGCTTTGCCGCCGCTGCGTGGGAGGAAGAGTTCACCCACTATCTTCCTTATATTAAAGAGGATGACTTCCTCGGCGTGCAGAACTACACCCGCACACTGTACGGTGCGCAGGGGCAGCTGCCCGCCCCGCAGGGTGCCGAGCTGACCCAGATGGACTACGAGTTTTATCCGCAGGCACTGGAAAATGTCATCCGCAAGGTGGCTGCCGACTTTAAGGGAGACTTGATCGTGACTGAAAACGGCATTGCTACCGCCGATGATACCCGCCGCGTGGCGTTTATCGAGGCCGCGCTGGCGGGCGTACAAAACTGCATCGCAGATGGTATCCCGGTCAAGGGATACTTCCACTGGAGCCTGATGGATAACTTTGAGTGGCAGAAGGGCTATGCCATGAACTTTGGCCTGATTGCTGTGAACCGCGAAACGATGGAACGCACCCCGAAGCCCAGCCTTGCGGCACTGGGCGGATACGCCAACGCATAAAAATAGCAGTGGCTGTCTGCACGGCAGCCACTTTTTTGTGGTATACTGGTATAAAAAGAGGGTGATGCGATGGATGTTTTTCAAAATATGGAGCTGCTTTCTGAACTGATCCAGTGCGGCGGCAACATTTATACATGGTGCTATAATGCCGATGGCAGTCTGCTGCAGAGCAACTGCCCGGAGGCGGGGTTCCTGTCCGGCGCATTTGACTTATTCGGCTGTAAGAAAAAAATGCTGGACTACGGCAGCCGGCACACAACGCCGGTCACGCTCGGCACGGCCATTGGCATGACATGGGCAGCTGCCTTTGAAAAAGACGGCAGTGTGCTGAAACGCGCCTGGGTCATCGGGCCGGTGTTTTATCAGGATGTTTCGCTGCGCGGGATCGAGCAGGGGCTGCAATACTATAACCGTCTGGAAACGAGCGTGGCATGGACCATGCAGCTGTACGAGGCGTTGAAAACCGTCCCGGTGCTGCAATGCACGGTTTTGCACCGCTACGCCCTGATGATGCACTATTGTCTGACCGGCAACCACCTTACGATCGGCGACATTAACAGCGAGTCTTTGGCACAGGTACGCAATACAGTGCAGCAGCCTGCCCATGACCGCCACAAGGTCTGGATGGCAGAGCAGGGACTTTTGCAGATGGTGCGCACCGGAGACTTGAACTATAAGCAGGCACTTTCCGCCAGCATGGGAATCAGTGCGGGTGTGCCGGTGCGCAGCGATGACGCCCTGCGTCAGAGCAAGACCAGCATCATCGTGTTTACCTCGCTGGTATGCCGTGCCGCCATCGAGGGCGGGCTTTCGCCGGAGGAAGCCTACGCGCTGGGGGACAGCTATATCCAATCCGCTGAAAATGCAAAAACATTGAATGATCTTGAACCGCTCGGCCTTATGATGTATGACGACTTTGTCCGGCGCGTGCATAAATGCCGCACCAACCCGCATCTCAGCCAGCAGGTGCAAAAGTGCGTGGACTATATTGAGATGAATCTCGATAAAAAAATACGCGCTGCAGATATTGCAGCGCTGGTGGGCTATACGGAATATTATATGACCCACAAATTCAAGGAGGAAACGGGCTTGAGCGTGACAGATTACATAAAATTTGCCAAGATTGAGCGCGCCAAAGTTTTGCTGAAAAGCACCAACCAGACCGTGCAGGACATTGCCGCTGCACTTTCTTTTAGCACACGCAACTATTTCAGCCGGATTTTTCAGGAGGTCACAGGCCAAACCCCGATGGAGTACCGCGAAAAGTAAATGCTTATCCCAAAAACCTCTGCCAGGCAAACATCAAGTCTGGCAGAGGTTTTTTGTTTTATTCTTGTGTCAGCGCTCGGACCGTTAGGTGGGAACTATGCGGTGCTTTTGTTGCTTCTGAGGGTGAGCCTTAAGCACAATTCATCCGCCCGTAGCGGGTGGTCATCTGGCAAATTTCCTTTTGGAGCTTCTTGGTAAGCTGATTCTTTTTCAGCCGCCAGCGCCAGTTTTGCCCTACGGTGGAGGGCTTGTTGATGCGGGCGGAATTATCCAATCCCAGCCAGTCCTGCATCGGGACGATGCAGGTTGCCGCTGCACTGCGCAGAATCAGCGCAATCATGCTTTTGTAGAGCTGATCCTCCGGCGTCGTGTAGTCGTACAGATAGTCCCGCACCATGGCGCGCTCGGCACCGGTGATGGTCTGGTACCACGAAACCAGCGTTTCATTGTCGTGGGTGCCGGTGTAGGCGACACTGTTCACAGGGTAGTTGTGGGGCAGATAGTCGCTGGCGCTGCCGGTATCGCGGGAATCAAAGGCAAACTCCAGCACCTTCATGCCGGGAAAGCCGCTGTCCCGCACCAGCTGCCGCACGGTATCGCTCATGTAGCCAAGGTCTTCCGCAATGATATTCCGCTTGCCAAGTGCCTGCTCCACAGCACGGAAAAGTTCAATGCCGGGGCCTTTTTCCCAGTGACCATCTGCAGCGGTCTTGCTGCCGTAGGGAATGGAGAAATACTCGTCAAAACCGCGGAAGTGGTCGATGCGCACTACATCGTACAGCTCAAAACAGTACCAAAGGCGGGTGATCCACCACTGATAGCCTGTGCTGCGGTGTGCTTCCCAACGGTAGAGCGGATTGCCCCAGAGCTGACCCGTGGGCGAAAAGCCATCCGGGGGAACACCGGCCACGGCGGTGGGGATATTCTCCTTGTCCAGCTGGAACAGACCGGGGTTGGCCCATGCGTCCGCAGAATCCAGCGCCACATAGATGGGAATATCGCCGATGATCCGGATGCCTTTGCTGTTGGCGTAGGCTTTCAATTTGCGCCACTGCTCATCGAACTTGAACTGCAGATACTTGTGGTACTCTACTTCAAAGTAGAGCTCACGGCGGTAGTAGTCCATGGCGGGCTGCCAGCGCAGGCGAATATCCGCTGCCCACTCGATCCACGGCTTGCCCTCAAAGCGGCCCTTTACCGCCATGAAGAGCGCATAATCGTCCAGCCACCACTTGTTTTTTTCACAGAACGCCGTAAACGCTTCGTTGTGGCCGATGTCGCTGCGGGAATAGGCGAGCCGCAGCAGGCGGCCGCGCTCGGTATACAGGCAGCTGTAATCAATGTCGTCCGCCTTGCGTCCGAAATTTGCCTTTTTACACTCGGCAGCAGTCAGAACGCCGTCCTCCACCAGTGCATCAAGGCTGATGAAATACGGGTTGCCCGCAAAGGCGGAAAAGCTCTGATACGGGCTGTCGCCATAGCTGGTTACCCCCAGCGGCAGGATCTGCCAGTAGGTCTGTCCGGCTTCTTTCAGCCAGTCTACAAAGTCGTATGCCTCCTGCGAAAAGCAGCCGATGCCGTAAGGGGACGGCAGACTGCTGATGGGCAGTAAAATGCCTGCGCTTCTCTGCATTTTCTACACCTTCCTTTATAACTCAATCAAAATACCGGCATGGTCGGATACCTGCGGCTCCCGCAGGCCATTGAACACGACCCGGCTGCTTTTTACAGCCACCGGTTTAGAACACCAAATCTGGTCGATGCGCTTTTTGGCCGCTGCATTCGGGGCGTCCCGCCAGCCATCAATGGCCTGTACAACGGTGCAGCCTTCGTCCTTCTGCTGCGCCAGACGATAAGTGTCCTGCCAACCGCTGCGGAGGATGAGATCATACCCCTCGCCGCGCACATCGGCTTCGCTGTTAAAATCCCCCAGCAGAAACGCGGTCTGCTTTGTACCGGCCGTCTGGGACAGCTTCTCCCACTGGTAGGGGAAAGGCTCCTCTCTGTCGTTCCACCAGCCCATGTGTACTGCATAATACCAGACATCATCAGCACATACGCCCAGTGCGCGGCGCGTTTTCCAAGAGCTGTAGTTGTCGGCCCTGCTCAGCAGCCGGTGTTTCGCCGTCAACTGTATCGCGCACCTGTAAGGACAGCTCTTCCATCAGCCGGGATACCAAAGAGCGGGTGCGCCGCATTATGGCACAGCTGGGCTATGAGCCGAACTTTGAGGCAGAGCCTGTAGAGGCTTTTTCCAAGACCATCGGCATTATTTTGCCATCTTCTCAGCGGGATGTCTACGAGAACGCCTTCCATCTTGAAATCATTCGCGGTATCGGGCAGTTCTGCAACCAGCGGCGGTATGTGAACACAGTCATCACCGGGCAGGACGATGCGGGAGTGCTGGACGCCATCCAGAGCATGGTCGCCAACGCACAGGCGGACGGCTTTATCCTGCTCTATTCCAAAAAGGACTGCCCTGTGGCGGCGTATCTGCGCAGCGAAGGGCTGCTCCATGTCATTGTGGGCAAGGCGGCGCAGTCGGCAAACCAGACCATCTACATTGATAACGACAATGCCCTCGCCGGGGAAGAAGCCACCGACCATCTCTATGAGATGGGACATCGCCGCATTGCGTATTTTGGTGTCAACAATGCCATGCTGTTCTCTGCAGAGCGCAAGCGCGGGTACCAGATGTCCCTGCTCAAGCACGGCATCACCCCGCGGGAAGGGGACTGTGTGGAGATCAACACCTTAAACGATGCTTATGAGGAGCGGTTGAAAGACCTTCTCACGGCGCCGGGCCATCCTACTGCCATGCTGGTCAGCGATGATATTCTGGCGGTTGTGCTGGAACAGTTCTGCGGCAAGCTGGGGCTGCATATTCCGAAGGATCTTTCCATCGTGTCCTTCAACAACTCACTGTTCTCACGCATTACCAGCCCGCAGCTGACCACCGTGGATGTAAACCCCTACCAGCTCGGCATGGAAGCCGCCAACCAGACCATCAACCACATTGAAAACCCAAATCTTCTGGCAACAAAGATCATCGTACCGCACCGGCTGATCCCGCGTGAAAGCTGCTGCCCGCCTCCTGAGGTCAGATAGCTGTTGGCGGCGATGCGGCTTTCTTGCAGTATCGTTGGATATCTTTTGAATCAATGGCGCTTTCACTAATAAAGGCAGCTTACCGCTGCCCTTTTTTAAAGCAATACCGCATAATTCTAAGTGCCGATACGGCGAGCGAGGTGCGGCAGCTGCTAAGCCAAAAGCGCAGATAATACTGGATGTCTTATCGAGCATTTTGGCAACGCAGATGCCGTACCGCAGCCGCCGGAGCGGCGCTTAAGCCGTCAGGCGGGAATTGTGCGGTGTTGCCTTAATAGTATGGGTAAATATACCCCTCCACCGGGTCGGCCGGGGTTACGGATCCAAGCGCAAAACAATATACCCTATACCATTGCAAAACAGACGAAAGAGCAGTATAATAAAATTGAAGAAGGCCGCAGAGATGCGGATTTTCCAAAGCCCATAAGTTAGCCATATCTAACTTATGGGCAAAAATACAAGTCCCAATGACCGCTTCCTACGAAAGACCGTAGGTATTGGAGGAAAAAGCATGGATCGGAAACAAGCTATTGGCAGCGCGTATCATCTGACAGGCGGGAACAATTTTTATGACGGCATGATTACCTGTTCCACCCTGAGCGGGAAATCAGTGTGCCGCCTGGTGTGGGATATGAACAAGGCAGAAAACGATAGCGGCGGTGCTGGCCGCAATTATGATGGTTTTTATTCACTAGGGAGGAACCCATGAAATACAAAATTGAGAAAAACACCGTGCAGGAGACGCTGATCCTCCCGCTGTATTCCCGAAAGCTGTGTTCGGAATTGTATCCCAATCTCTACAGGGATGAAACGGCGGTGCGCCTGATCGATGAAATCGACTACGACTTTTCAGAGGCAGAGAAAAACTCACGCAGTCTGATGCAGCGTTTCGGTGCGCTGGAGGTCGCCATGCGGCAGTGCGACCTTGCTTGGGAGGTGCGGGAGTATCTGAAAACGCACCCCTGCGCGGCGGTGGTCAATCTGGGCTGCGGGCTGGACAACACCGGCAAAGCCTGCGACAACGGCAGCTGTAAAATCTACAATCTGGACTTCCCGGATGTGATCGCCTTGCGGCAGCAGCTGCTGCCTGCCGGGGAGCGGGAGCAAAACATCCCCTATGACCTGAAAGACCCCGCATGGTTTGACAAGATCGATGCCACCGGCGGGGCGGTGTTCTTTGCCTCGGGGGTGTTCTATTACTTCCTGACGGAGCAGGTCAGGGCGCTGGTGCAGGGGATGGCGGACGCTTTCCCCGGCGGGGTGCTGGTCTTTGATGCTGCCAACCGCACGGCGGTGAAGATGATTGCCAAAACGTGGCTCAGGACGGCAAAAATCAAGGATGTGGGCGCGTATTTTGCGGTTTCGGATGCTCCCAAGGAGATTGGCGAGTGGGGCAGCCGTTTGCAAGTATCCAGCAAGGGCTATATGCTGGGCTACAACGATTTGAAAGACCCGTCCGTCAGCGGATTTTTTCGTTTTCTTGCAAAGGTCGGGGATAACGGGATGAAAATGCAGATCGTGAAGATCGGATTTGGAGACAGACAATGAAATATGCAGGGATGCCCATGGGGATGTGGGTGCTGTTTGCAGGCTCCTTTCAAAAGCAGCTGACCGCTGTGCTGGGCTATGATGCAGCCACCGCAAGAGCCATCACGAAAAAGGCAAAGCCACAATACCGGCAGATCATTGCTGGTTTGCCGGAGTTTGAAAAAGCGGACCGCTTCAAGATGAACATCGTCAACTGCGCAATGCTTGGCGCGTTCATCCTCTCCATGCCGCAGCGCCCAAAGGCGGACAGGCTGACGGAGTATTACGCAAAGGCCATGATGACAAAGCCCATGCAGTGGTTCTGCCGCACGAGTGGAAAAAGCAAGTTTAGCGCAAAGGATATTGCCGCCATGAAAGCCACTGCCGCCCTGAAAGCCGCCGACCGCAACCCCTATTCGTGGAACATGGAGTTTTACGAATACCCGGATGGCAGCGGCTACGAAGGACGCTTTACCAAATGCGGCATCTGTGTGCTGATGAAGGAGCTGGGACTGTACGACCTGACCCCCGCTTTGTGCCATCTGGACTACACCATGAGCGAAGCAGGCGGCGTGACCGATTTTGTGCGGCAGTATACCCTTGCCTCCGGCGGACCCTACTGTGACTGCGGATACAAAAAGAAGAATAAATAGGAGAAGCGCACGATGCTTGTCAAGTCGATAACAGAGGAAGAAATTTACGGTATCGGTCATGCTTTCAGCTATTATGACTACGGAGAGGAAACGGGAATGTCCGCTGCCTTTTCCGGGAAAGAAGCCACTGCAAACTATATCTGTGCTTATGGACATCGGCGAAAAATGTTTTTTACATAACGTATGGAGTTGATTTCATTGCAGAGGTATTCCTTTGTGCAATGATTTTATTTAGTGACACAGGTGCTCAACCTGCCGCTTGCGAAACTTACGATTTTACGCTGTTATTTCAATCCATAAACACAAAGGCTGAAATGTAAATAACACATCGGCTATGTCGTATAAGTTCAGTAAGAGGGAAAGCCGATTAACGCTGCGCAGAAGGCTGCGCTGCATCCGGTACAAAATATTTCCGCAGGGGAAAGCGGTCGTAGAAGGTCCAGTGCTTTTCATAAAAAGTGGAGAATTGGCCGATGATCCAGCCGTTGAGGAGTGCGCAGAGGATCGTGCCCCATTTTACGCCCACAAAATGCCAAGGGCCGAAGGCAAGAAAGCTCATCGCAACGCCGAGAAGGCAGCTTGCACAGTCGTATCCGGTTTTAAAACGGTTAATATCAACACTGAAATGGGCAGATACCTCCTTCACGAACAGCTCATAGACCTCCGGCGATATATAGGTGTGGAACATAGCAGAAACACCTGCAGCACAGAAAAGCATCCCCGCCGCATAGTAGATACCCCGCAGTGCAATGCCGCCGGATGGGAGCATCGCCCCAAGAAACATAAGCGCGTCCAGCACAATGCCGTAAACGACCGCAGTAACAAAAGAAAACAGATATGATATGCGAAAACGCCGCAGCAATAGGCTCATGGCGAGCAGCAGCACGGCCTGCAGACAGTACTCAGCCATGCCAAAGGTGAAAAAGTGCCATGCTGGCGACAGCCAGCGGTACAGCAGGTAGGCGGGTGCAACCACCATAGAGACACCGAAATCAGCCTTCTCCATCAAAACAACGCCCCACGCTACCAATACAATGCCCAGAACATAGGCAAGCTCGGTGCTGAATTTCTTCTTCATAAGAACCTCCCAAACAAAAAATGAGCCTTTTCCGTTTGATAAAGAAACGGAAAAAGCTCTTTTTTAATTATAACATGTCTGTCAAGCTGCAGTAACAAACGGCCCGCGATGCCTCAGGTCTTGAGCTCGGGCAGCGGGATCTCCGGCATCAGCTCATTAGAAACGATGCGCAGCATATCCTCCAGCCGGGCAAGATCCTCGGGGGCAAAGCGCTTTTTGGTGCGTTCCATGACGAGATGCAGGTAGGAATAGCTGATATTGTAGTAATCCAGATATTTCTGGGTCGGCCGCAGGTGATATTCCCGCTTGTCGGCGGTGGAGCGGATACGCTCCACATAGCCCTTTTTGACAAGGGAATTGATTTTATAGGCGGCGTTGGGGGTGGACAGATTCATCATGTGGCTGAACTGGGCGATGGTCGGTTCCCCCAAAGCCGTAATGACCTCCATGCAAAAGGACTCCACGGTCGTAAGGGTGGCCTCGCGGTCCTCAAACCGGCTGAAGATCTGCTTATAAAAATGCAGCTTGAATTTTGTGTACACCTGACCGAAAGCCTGATCCAGCATGGCGCGTATCCTCCTGTTGGTTAATGGATTTATTATACCACAATGCGCCGCGCAAAACCAGTCCTCAGGCATCTGCAATCACAAAAGTCAGCTCTGCATTCGCGGCACGCTCATTGCCCACCCATGCGGTGGCCTTGCCTATGCCGATCGGCCCATGCTGCTCTACCAGCTCACATTCCAGTGTCAGTACATCGCCGGGCACGACCTGACGGCGGAACCGGGCGTTTTTAACACCGCCGAACAAAGCGAGCTTACCCTGATTCTCGGGCAGGCTCAGCGCTGCTACGGCACCGGTCTGGGCTAAAGCCTCCAAGATCAGCACGCCGGGCATGATCGGCCGGCCGGGAAAATGCCCCTGAAAGAACGGCTCGGTGCGCGTCACGCATTTGATGCCGCGCGCCCACTGGCCGGGGGTGTAATCGGTGATCTTATCCACCAGTGCAAAAGGGGAGCGATGCGGCAGAATCGCCTCGATTTCCGCTGCCGTCAGCGTGCGCGGCGGGTCATTGGGGGTGATCTTCATGGTTATCCTCCCAGCGTTTTAAGACGATGCAGGCGTTATGCCCGCCAAAGCCAAGGCTGTCACTGATGGCGTAGTCCACCTGCACATTTCGGCCCGTGTTGGGGATATAATCAAGATCCAGCGCAGGGTCGGGCGTCTGCAGGTTTACAGTGGCCGGCAAAAAGCCATCGTACAGAGCCAGCGCGGTGAAAACACCCTCCACACCGCCGGCACCGCCCAGCAGATGCCCGGTCATGGATTTGGTGGAGGATACGGCCAGCCGGTAGGCATGGTCACCGAATACCGACTTGATAGCAGCGGTCTCGCAGCTGTCATTCAGGTGGGTGGAGGTGCCGTGAGCGTTGATATACCCGATCTGTTCGGGGGCCACACCGCCGTCCGCCAATGCCAGCCGCATGCAGGCGGCACCGCCGACACCGTCCGGCGCGGGCGCCGTGAAGTGGTAGGCATCGCAGTTGGTGCCGTAGCCTACGATCTCGGCGTAGATTTTGGCACCGCGCGCCCGGGCAGCCTCCAGTTCCTCAAGCAGCAGCACACCGCTGCCCTCGCCCATCACAAAGCCGCTGCGCTCTGCATCGAACGGGATCGAGGCGCGAGCCGGATCCTCTGCAGTGCTGAGGGCCTTCATGCTGGCAAAGCCGCCGACACCCAGCGGGCTGATGCAGCTTTCTGTGCCGCCGCAGAGCATACGATCCTCATAACCGTCCCGGATACGGTGGAAGGCATCGCCGATGGCGTTGGTGCCGCCGGCACAGGCGGTCGTGGGGCAGCTGCAGATGCCCTGCAAACCGAACAGGATGGCCGTCTGCCCGGCGGCCATATTGCCGATGGACATCGGCACAAAATAGGGGCTGACACGCTCAAAGCCCTTTTGCAGGCCGCGGGTATGCTCGGCCTCGATGGTGGGCAAGCCGCCGATGCCGCTGGACAGAATCACGCCGAACCGTGTGCGGTCGATGTTTTCCAAGACAAGGCCGCTGTCCTGAATAGCTTCGATGGCGGCGGCCACGGCAAACTGGGTGAAGCGGGCCATCTTGCGGGCTTCGCGGCGGTCAAGACGAGTGTTCGGATCAAAGTCCTTGACCTCGGCAGCCAGCTTGACCTTGAAATCCGCCGTGTCGAAGGCCGTGATCGGCCCCACGGCGCAGCGGCCTGCCTTGACGGCGGCCCAGCTTTCCGCCACAGTGCTGCCGGTCGGGTTGACTGTGCCAAGACCGGTTATGGCGACTCTGCGTTTGTTATTGCTGTTCATAGCTAACCTCACATTCCCATGCCGCCGTCTATGCAGAGCAGCTGTCCGGTGATGTACCCGGCGCGTTCTCCTGCCAGAAAGGCAATGGCGGCAGCGACATCCTCGGGGCGGCCGGGCTTGCCCATCGGGATGGCGGCGTTTGCGGCGGCACGGGCAGCCTCCGGCATGGCTGCCGTCATGTCGGTCGTGATAAAGCCCGGCGCAACGGTGTTGGCCGTCACGCCGCGGGAGGCGTATTCCTTCGCAACGCTCTTCATCAGGCCGATAAGCCCTGCCTTGCTGGCGGCGTAGTTTGCCTGACCCGCGTTGCCGTGCAGGCCCACTACGCTGCTGACGCTGATAATGCGGCCGTACCGCTGGCGCATCATCAGGCGGGCGGCGGCCTTTGTGCAGAAGAAGGCGCCCTTTAAATTTGTCTCGATGACAGCATCAAAATCGGCCTCTGTCATCTGCAGCAACAGCTTGTCGGCGGTGACGCCCGCATTGTTGACCAGCACATCCAGCCGCCCGAAGGCGGCGGCTGCATCCTCAACGAGCTGCTTGCAGGCCTCTGGGCGGCGCACATCTGCCTGCAGGGCCACTGCCTGTACGCCGAGTGCGCGGCAGTCAGCAGCGGTCTGCTCGGCTGCTGCGGCGCTGCCGGCATAGTTGACGGCAATATCCATGCCCTTGGCAGCCAGTGCCAGACAGGCGGCGCGGCCAATACCGCGCGCCCCGCCGGTCACCAGTGCGGCACGGCGCGGTGTTTCGCTTTGTACCATGGACTCACGCTCCTTGTAGTGTGCGGATAAGCTGCTGCAGCTGGGCAGCGGTCTCCACGGGATAGCAGGCAATCGCGCTGCCGACTGTCTTTTTCACAAAGCCGGTCAGGGCTCTGCCGGGGCCGATCTCGATGGCCGTATCTACGCCCAGCTCAGCCAGACGGCGGACGGTATCCTCCCAGCGGACGGCGGAATGTACCTGCTTTTCCAGCAGGGAAGGGATCGAGTCAGCAGCATCCTTTTCGCGGCCCAGACAGTTGAAAAGCACCGGACACTGCATCGGTGCAAAGGGCACGGTCTTAAATTTTTCCCGCAGGGCATCCCCGGCCGGCTGCATCAGGGAGGTGTGGAAGGGCCCGCTCACCTTCAGCGGCAGGCAGCGCTTCGCACCGGCCTGTGCGGCCAATGCAGCGGCCTGGTCAACAGCGACCTGATCACCGCCGATGACCAGCTGGCCGGGGCAGTTGTAGTTGCAGATCTGTACAACGCCCGCATCGGCAGCGGCGTCGCAGCAGCGCTGCAGGGCATCGCAGTCAAGCCCCAACACAGCGGTCATGCCGCAGCTGCGCCCGGCTGCGGCTGCAGCCATGGCTTTCCCGCGGAAGGCCGTCAGTGCAACGGCAGTGCGGGTATCAAATACGCCCGCGCAGGCCAGCGCTGAGTATTCGCCGAGCGAAAGACCGGCAGCGTAGTCGGGTGTGATGCCGGCTGCGCGCAGTACAGCGGTAACACCGCCCGCAAAGGCGGTCATGCAGGGCTGGGTATACTGAGTTTCGTTCAGCACACCCGCTGCATCGGTAAAGCAGACCTCTTGTAAGTCAAAATCAACAGCGGCAGCCGCCTCATCAAAGGCTGCGCGGAACTCGGGACAGGCATCGTAGAGATCCGCACCCATGCCGGGGTGCTGGCTACCCTGACCTGCATATAAAAAAGCAAGCTTCATGCAAAAACCTCCTTAGAGCGTGAGGGTTGCAATGCACTGACGCGCACCGGACACCATCTCGTCCAGAATCTGTGCAACGGGGCGGACCTCATGCAAAAGACCCGCCGCCTGCCCGGCCATCAGGCTTCCGTTGACCGTATCACCGTCAAAAACTGCCTTGCGCAGGCTGCCGAGCGTGAACTGCTCCAGCGCTGCCTTGTCAGCACCGGCCTTTTCCTGACGGACATATTCGCGGCTCATGCGGTTTTTCAGCACACGGACAGGTGTGCCGCCAAGGCGGCCTGTCACGATGGTATCGCTGTCACGCGCCTTGAGGAGCGCATCCTTATAATTTTCGTGGATAGGGCATTCGGTGCTGGTCAGCAGACAGGTGCCGACCTGAACGCCGCAGGCACCCAGCGCCAGCGCCGCCGCAAGGCCGCGTCCGTCCGCGATGCCGCCTGCTGCAATGACCGGCAGATCCACGGCATCCACGACCTGCGGTACCAAGGCCATCGTGGTCATCTCGCCCACATGGCCGCCGCTTTCAGTGCCCTCGGCGATGACGGCATCAATGCCGAGGGGCGCAAGATGTCTGGCCAGCACGGCGGCTGCCACGACCGGAATTACAGTGATGCCCGCCGCTTTCCATGCAGCCATGTACTTGCCGGGATTGCCGGCACCCGTGGTCACGATTTTGACACCCTCGTCGATGACGATTTGGGCAAATTCGTCCGCCTGCGGGTGCATCAGCATAATGTTGACGCCAAACGGCTTATCGGTCAGGCGGCGGCATTGGCGGATGTTCTCCCGCAGTGTTTCGGGGTTCATGCCGCCTGCACCGATCAACCCCAGCGCACCGGCGTTGGAGCAGGCCGCTGCAAACTCACCGGTCGCAATGTTGGCCATGCCGCCTTGTATGATCGGGTATTTTGTGCCCAGAATTTCATTCAGCAGTTTCATTTTCTCTACCTTTATAAGTAAGCAGCATGCCGCCCCATGTAAGCCCGCCGCCAAAGCCGATGCAGGCCAGCTGCTGGCCGGGCTGCAGCAGACCGCTTTCGCTCATCTCATGCAGGGCCAGCGGGATGCTGGCGGCGCTTGTGTTGCCGTAGCGGTCGATGTTTTTGTAAAACTTGGCGGGGTCGGCGTTCAGCTGTTTTATGCAGTGATCAAGGATACGACTGTTGGCCTGATGGCAGACCACCCAGTCCAAATCATCGAGGGTCTGGTTTGTCTGGTCAAGCACCGTGTGCAGGCAGTGCGGCAGGGCCTCCACCGCAAAGCGAAAGACGGCGCGGCCGTCCATCGTGATGGGCGCGGTATCGCGTGCGGACACACCGCCGACCCGGATCGCGTCACTGCCGCGCGCGCCCAGCATAACGGCAAACGGTGCGGTATCATTCAGCTCCAGAATGGCGGCACCGGCACCGTCACCGAACAGCACGCAGGTGGAGCGGTCGGCAGGGTCTGTCAGCCGGGAGAGTGCCTCGCAGCCGATGACAAGCGCGTACCGCCCGCCCAGTGTAGCCAGCAACCCATGGGCTGCCGCAGCAGCGTACAGAAAACCGGTGCAGGCCGCGTTCACATCAAAGGCCGGGCGGTTTTCCGGCAGGTGCAGCGCCGCCTGTACACGGCATGCCACGCTCGGCGCGGCAGTGGGTGAGGAGAGGGTGGCAGCAACGCAACAGACAATATCCTCCGGGGCAAGGCCGCTGCGCGCAAGCGCCTGACGGGCTGCGGCGATGGCCAGTGTGGCCGCATCCTCCTCGTCCGTGCAGTAGCGGCGCTGCCGGATACCTGTGCGGGTGGTGATCCATGCATCGCTGGTGTCCACCTGATGGCTCAGTTCCTCATTTGTCACAACGCGGCCGGGCTTGGCCCCGCCGGTCGCAATCAGCTGCAGACCTCTCATGCGCCCCTCATTTCTCCGATGCGGCGATATTTTTTGTACCGCTGATCGGCCAATGCCTTGCCGCTCATGCGGCAGAGCTTTGCCAGATGTGCCTGAATGGCAGTGTCCATCCGGGCAAACAATGCCTGCCGCCCGCGCTGTGCGCCGCCCAGCGGCTCGGGAATGATCTCCTCCACGATGCCGTCATCGTACAGATCCTGCGCAGTCAGCCGCATCATGGTGCAGGCCTCACCGCTGCGGGCGGCATCCTTCCAGAGGATGCTGGCAAAGCCCTCGGGGCTGAGCACCGAATAGACAGCATTTTCCAGCATCAAAATATGGTTGGCAACGCCAAGGCCCAGTGCGCCGCCGCTTGAGCCCTCGCCGGTAACGACTGCCAGCACAGGCACGCTCAGGCCGCTCATCTCCATCAGGCAGCGGGCAATCGCCTCGCCCTGACCGCGCTCCTCGGCGTCCTTGCCGGGGTAGGCACCGGGCGTATCAATAAAGGTGATGATCGGGCGGTTGAACTTTTCCGCCTGCTTCATGACGCGCAGGGCCTTGCGGTAACCCTCCGGCCCCGGCATACCGAAGTTGCAGCGCAGGTTTTCCTCCAGTGAGCCACCCTTGCGGTGCCCCAGCACTGTGACCGGCATCCCATGGAACCGGGCAATACCGCAGAGAATGGCGGCATCCTCCTTGCATTGCCGGTCGCCGCATTGCTCAAAAAAGTCGGTGAACAGGTTGTCGATGATCTCATCAATGTGCGGCCGGTCAGGTCGGCGGGCCAGAAACACACGATCCTCCGGCGTCAATGCCGTGCAGCGCTGCAGAAGAGCGTCCTCCTGCGCGGCAAGCTCTGCCAGCTCGGCTGCGTGGGCAGTCAAATCAAGCATCTCGCCGTCATCTGCACCGCTTAGTGCGTCGATCTGTGCGTCCAGCGGTTCAAGCTGCTGCAAAACTTCTTTGATCAACTGTACTTCCTCCTTTGGGTGTGCAGGCGCAGAATACGCTCCAGCGTTTCCTTCATCGCAGCGCGCGGAACGACCTGATCGAGAAAGCCATGCTCCAGCTGAAACTCACTGCGCTGAAAGCCGTGGGGCAGCTTTTCGCCGATGGTCTGCTCGATGACGCGCGGCCCGGCAAAGCCAATGAGCGCCCCCGGCTCTGCAAGCATGATATCACCCAGACTGGCAAAGCTGGCGGTCACACCGCCGGTGGTGGGGTGGGTCAGTACGCTGATATATAGTCCGCCGCGGCGGCTGAACCGCTCCAGCGCGGCGCTGGTTTTGGCCATCTGCATCAGGCTGAAGATGCCCTCCTGCATGCGCGCGCCGCCGCTGGCGGAAAAGATGACGAGCGGCAGATGCTTGTCCGCCGCGTATTCAACGGCGCGGGTGATCTTCTCGCCCACGGCGGTGCTCATGCTGCCCATGAAAAACCGGCTGTCCAGCACGGCAACCACCGTCTGCACACCGCCGATTTTGCCTGTGGCCGTGACCGCTGCCTCCTTCAGCCCGGTCTTGGCGGCGGCTGCCGTCAGCTTGTCCGGGTATTGCGGAAAATGCAGCACATCCTGCGGGGTCAGATCAGCGTTCAGCTCCTTGAAGGTGCCGTGGTCCAGCACAAGGCTTAACCGGTAATAGGCACCGATGGGCAGATGCACACCGCAGTTTGGGCAGACATACAGGCTTTTGGCCCAGACCTGCCGTGTGGCGCGGCGCCCGCACTTTTCACAGTCCACAAACTGGGGCGGTGTCCAGTTGGGGGCTGCTGTACCGGCATCGCGGCGGGCCTTCAGCTGAAAGCTGCGCTCCTGCGGCGTGACCGGGAACAGCTTTTCGATGGTGCTCATGGCTTTCGGCTCCCTCAGGCGGCGCGGGCGGCCAGATAGTCAAAGATGTCGCCCACGGTTTTGAGATTCACAAGATCCTCATCGGCAATCGAAACACCGAATTTATCCTCGAATGCCATATTCAGCTCCACAGCGTCCAGACTGTCCGCCTGCAGATCCTCCGTCAGGCTGGCCTCCGGGGTGACCTTATCGGCATCGCAGCTCAGGGTGTCAACAAATACTTCCTTCAGTTCCTCAAAGCACATGGTATGTACCTCCTGTATATTTACCTAAATTTATTGATGCAAATTTGCAACGAGGTCATTATACCACGAATTGTTGACATGTCAATAGAATTAGCTAAAATAATTTACCTATAATTTTTGCAGTAAAAATAAATTCACAGCCGGGCTTGATTTTCCGCAGTTTTCAGCGAAAATTATAATAGATAGATCAGCATGTCAAAAAATCACATTCTTGACCTATTGAATGTGTAGGGGCGACCATTGGTCGCCCGCTAATCTGGTGCAGCAACGCGTTTTTCAGGAAAGCATTTTCACAGAGAAACGGGCACGGGCGAGCAATGCTCGTCCCTACAAGAGTTTTGATGTATTGTGGCTGTGGCTGCCTATGTGGACCGCCGCCGCAGGCGTGGTGAGAGCGGGGAAAGATTCGCCGCCGGCTGAGTGATCAGAGCGGCACACGGTTTGACCCTGCGTTTGTGCAGGTAATGCTCGAAATTATGTAAAAAAACTGCCTTGCCGTCAAATGCGGCAAGGCAGTTTTTTGTCAGGATTCCTGATCAGGGTTATATTTTTTCACGCCGAACACAAAATACAAAATATGCGCCAGCCAGATGCCGGCCAGAATGCAGCAGGGGAGAACGAGCCCCGCGCGCAGCATCATACAAAAGCCGAACGCCATCAAAAGCGTGACCGTGCCCATGATTTTCAGCTTTGCACGCCGCGTCATGCCCTGCCCTTGTACAAAGGATTCCAGATTATCCCGGTAAAGCTTTGTGCCGGTAAACCAGCTGTGCAGCCTTTCGGAGCTTTTACCAAAGCTGAACAGCGCCAGCATCAAAAACGGCACAGACGGCAGAAGAGGCAGCACTGCACCCAGTGCGCCAAGCCCCAGCCCGACCAAACCGAGCAGCAGCCATACGATCTTTTTAATCTTCATTGTTTTCTTTCTCCAAGCGTTTCTTTTCACGAATACTTTCTATACCGTGCCGAACGACCAGTACCGGGTGGCTGAACAGCATGCGCGGCCCGGAATACCGCATAACAGCACGGATTTTTTCCCGCATGGCGGGCTTATAGCAATGCACCCGGCAGTTGGAGCAAAAGGTCTTTGTTTCGATAAACGGGCAGCGGTCGGCGCGCAGCAGCGCGTACTCCTGCAGGGTCTGACATTCCGGACAAAGCCCCTGCCTTGTGCCGTGGCGCCCCCTGCAGTAGGTGCGTATCATCAGTGAAACGATGCGTTTTTCCTGCTCACGCTTGGCGGCGATGTTGTTTTGATTCATAGCTTCCTCATCAAATTTCTGCCATTCTGCCGTCCTTTACGCGGTAAATGCGGTCGGCAATGGCCATGGTGGATTCGCGGTGTGAGACAAGCAAAATGCTCTTTTTGCGCTTCTGCTCCTGCAGGGCCTTCAGAATGATACCCTCGTTGATGCTGTCCACATTGCTGGTCGGCTCATCGAGCAGGATCCATTCACTTCCCCGCAGGAAGGCTCTCGCCAAGCCGATACGCTGCTTTTCGCCGGCAGACAGATTATCGCCCAGCGCCCCGACCCGCGTCTTGTAGCCATCGGGCAGAGAGAGTATGAACTCATGCACCGAGGCCATCCGGCAGGCTGCCTCGATTTCCTCCTGCGTGGCGTCAGGCTTGGCGATGCGCAGATTGTCCTCAATGGTTTCGTCAAACAGGTAGGTTGTCTGGCTGACCATCGTTACATTTTTCAAAAGCGCGTCGGTGTTGATGCTGTCAACATCAACGCCGCCAAATTTGATTTCACCGCTGTCTTTTTGCCAGAAACGAAGCAGCAATTTGAGGAAGGTCGATTTTCCGCAGCCGGATTCACCGACAATGCCGATGATCTCGCCCTTCTCGGCGTGCATTGTAATATCCTGCAAAACCTCGGCGTTTTCATTGTAGGAGAAGGAAAGGTTGTTTACGGCAAGGCTTTCAAAATCGGTCCGCCTGCCGTTGGTTACGGGTGTTACCGCGGGTTTTTCTGCCAAAAGGTTCAGCACACGATCACCCGAGGCAAAGGTCTGGGTCAGGTTGCCGGGCAGGGCGGAGATGGCGATGACCGGCCCGAATGAGCCAAACACGCCGACAACGCCAATGATCATGCGCCCGGCCGAAAGACGACCGTTTGCTACAAGAAAGATGCCGACTGCAAGCGTTGCCAGAATAAAAACAGACACGCAGAGTTCGGTCGCGGCGGTGGTTTTGGTGATGTCGTGCTTCATCTTTTTGGTCTCGGTGAGAAGTGCCTCAGAACGCGCGTTGACCTCCGTTTCCCGCTGCTGACCGGCGTTATTGAGCACGATGTCCTTGATGCCTTTAATGCTGTCCAGAAAAAAGGCGTTGAAGCTTGCAAATTCCGCACGGTATCGCACGCCGGAGGCTTTTAAGCGGCCCGATGCGATGACAGGGACAACGATACCGATGGTAAGGTAGCCCAGCAATGCGACCAGAGCGATCGCCCACGAGGAGACCGCGCCTACAAAGCAGAAAACACAGGCGGACACAAGGACGGCAATGCAGACGGGGGAGATGGTGTGGGCGTAGAATACCTCCAGCGTTTCAATGTCGGAGGTGATCATGGCGATGATAGAGCCCTTTTGCTTGCTCTCCAGCTTTGCGGGGCAGAGCGCGCGCAGTGCGCCGAAGATTTTATCGCGCAGCACCGCCAGCAGCCGGAATGCAATGTAGTGGTTGCTGTACTGCTCAAAAAAGCGCAGAATACCGCGCAAAACGCCGCAGCCGATGGCAAGGGCAATGATTGTGCCATAGGACAGGGCGATGCTCTCACCCAAGGCTTTGGCAACGCCGACCGCACCGCACAGCGTTACGCCCATGGCGCAGAGAAAGCCAACGGAGCCGTTTATGACTGCCAAAAGCATAATGTAGGCAAGGCTGCCCAAAAGCAAAATAAGGTTCGCCATAATTACGGCGCCGCTTCTGCGAAGCTTGGAATCCTGTTTCATTTCAGCACCTCCGCATAGCCTTCCTCAAGATTTTTCTGTGCTGTGTAGAGCTTGGCATATCCGCCGCTTTGCGCCATAAGCGCGGCGTGCGTGCCGCTTTCGATCAGGCGGCCTGCCTCCATATAATAAATAAGATCTGCCGGGACCACATTGGCCAGCCGGTGGGAGATCACGATGACGCTTTTGGTCTTAGACAGCTCACGGATGTTCTCCATAATGACGGCTTCGCTCTCAATATCAATGTTGCTAGTTGCCTCGTCAAAAATGTAAATGCCCTTGTCGGCAACAAGGCTCACGGCCAGCGCCAGACGCTGCTTCTGCCCGCCAGAGATGTTGGCCGCATCCTCGGTAATAACTTTGTCAAGCCCGCCGTTCTCCTGCAGGAAGGTGAGCAGGTTGACCTTTTCAAGCGCGGCACAGATTTCCTCATCGGTGACCTGCGGCTTGGCAAGCCGGAAGTTTGCCCGCACCGTTTCGTTGAAGATATAGGTGTTGTAGCTGACAACGGCGAGGTGGGAATAGTAAGATGCGCGGGAAAGGCTCTCCAACTTTTTCCCGCCGACTGTGACAACACCGGTATTCGGGCGGAACGCGCCGAACAAAAGGTTCACAACGGTGGATTTGCCGCAGCCGGACTCGCCCACAAGGGCGGTCATGCCGTGGCGGGGGAAGGCCATCGTCACATTTTCAAGGACATCCCGCTTGCCATCATAGGAGAAGGTGACACCCTCAAGCTTCAGCTCGGTATCCGTCACAGCCTCCTGCCCCCAGACAGGGTCGTCCTGCCCGAGAAGGGAGAAAATTTTCTGCCCCGCAGAGACACCGTTCATGGCAATATGGAACGCTGAACCGAACACGCGCAGCGGCAGGAAAAAGTCCACGGCAACCAGAATCAGAAACAGTGCCGCAATGGGGGAAAGCCCCCACCTTGTCACGGAGAGCAGTGCCATTGCGATGCCAAGCCCTGCACCGCCGTAGGCAACCAGATCCATAATGGTCGTGCTGGCAAGCTGCATCACAAGGACCTTCATTGTGATTTTGCGGAATTCCTCGCTCGTTTCGTTCATCTTGCGGTGCTGTGCGGCATCGGCACCAAAAATTTTCAGCTCCTTCAAGCCCTGTACGCTGTCCAAAAAGGAGTCGCCCATCGAGGTGTATTTGCCCCAATACTTGGCAAAAATCTTTTTCGCCCATTTGGAAACCGCAATAATGGATAGCGGAATCAGCGGCACACAGCACAAAAGCACCAATGCCACGCGCCACGAAATACCCACGGTAATGGCAAACAACAAAAGCGGTGCAAGCATGGCGTAAAAGAACTGCGGCAGGTAGCTGGAATAGTACAGATCTAACTGCTCCACACCCTCCAAAGCGATCTGGGTCAGACCAGCCATGCTCATATCATCGGTAGAACGCACGCCAAGCCGAACGATTTTGTTGTAGACGCGCTCGCGCAGATCTTTCTTGACGCTGCGCCCCAGCGTATCCTTCAAATCCCCGACAAGGCGAGTGGTGGCATAGCGAACCGCCAATCCGATACAAGCACAGACCGCCGGTGCCAGAAAAACACCCGCGCCGCCGTTGTACCGGACGGCAAGTGCAATGGCCCAGCACAGGGATGCAGTGATGCCGACATTCGCAAACAGCCCCAGCACCATCAAGCCTACACAGAAGCCGATATACTTTTTGTTGCCGCCGAGCAGGCGGAGAAGATCCTTGTCTATCATGCGATACTCCCTTATAGCTTGTTTGCGCCGTAGCAAGAGCGCAGATTTACGGATTAGCGTTATCTAACCTGATTGTAAAAATTATCAGCCTGCAAGCACGCGCAGCGCGCGGCGTTCATCACATACATAAGAATGAAATGATTTTGCAAGCTGACAAGGATGCGATTATGGCAGCCACTTTTGGTGCGCAATGAAATCAAAACGCGGTTAGAAATGACTAACAATCTATTATTTTACAGATTTTTTCACATTTGTCAAGCGGAAATATTTGCACTTGCCGTATAATAGACCAGACAGCGGGAAAGAATCGTTGGATATGACAAAATAGTAGTTGGGTGACAAAGAGATATAAAACGATAGTATAAAGAAGAAACGAAGCAAGAGAAAAATATTCGGCGCCATGAAAGTAGTTCTAACCCCGCCGCTATGGCTATAAAAATTAGGGCTGCAGCATGAACAAATGATACATGCGGTGCAGAAGCGCTAAATCATAGGGCATGTCCCTGTTATCGACCTGTTTGCATACCGCTGCATCCTGATACCAGCGAAGCGATACGGCATCATTTCGATAGTAGGGAACCAGCCTGATTTGCTCATCAACGATTCGTTCTTTCATATCTGTACACCCGCCAGTGCCAGAAACTTTTTGTCGGACTGGATACCCTGTGTCAGAAATACGCCGTCCCGGAACAGTGCGTAGGTCGTGACGGGTGCGGGTACATTCTGTGCGGCTTCTTTGTCGGTGATGTGGATGGCCCGGAACGGGATGCTATGCTCCTGCGCGGCCTGCTGTACCCTTGGCACCCAATAGTAGGTAAAGGGACACTGATCGGTGTAGTAGAGGACGAAGCCTTCTCCCTCGGCTTTGGGGTGCCTGGCGCAGTCCTTGAATTTCGGCAGTGCTGTATCGGCATTGAGCGGGAGACACATGAGGGTGATTCCACAGTCCGAGACATCTGCGATTTCAAAGCCCTTGTGGGACAAAAACTTGGGGTCGGCGAGAAATTCCCGCTTGCGTCCCTCGGCGCACAAAATGCAGATGCCTTTTTTGCCCTGCGCTTTTGCATCGCGGAGGCATTTTTCCAGCAGGTCATTCGAGCAGCCGTGCCCTTTCATGGCACCGGAGACCCACAGGCAGTTGATGTACAGCCAGCCGTCCGCTGTAATGGGCACCCATGCGTTTTCTGCCGGGATGTACTCGATAAAGCACTTGCCGCGCTCAACACTGCGGTAGAAAACAAGTCCCTCAGCAAAGCGTTGCTTGAGCCATTCTTTTTTGGCAAGGCTCTGCTTGCCGGACATCGCGCAGCAGATATGCTCCTTGTCGATGTTCTCTTTGGTGATTTGGATGTAGTCCAAAGCGGCCTCCTTACAGAAAAGGCGCAGCATGGCCCAGCCTCTGGGTCACACTGCGTCTTGAGCGTCTGGTGAAATAGTGTTTATACGAATTACTATATGCCAAACAGCTTGTGATGTCAATAGAGCGTTGAAAAACTGCGTTACAAAGTGTGATGACAGTGGGCATTGCTGCAAGCACAAAAAATATTCTGTGCAAGGCGGCACATGTACAAACTGCGCAGCATGCCCTGTATAATGCTGCATAATTCTTATGCAAAACTGCCTTTGAAAATTTTCTGGCGTACTGCTATAATAGTCTGGTACAACGAGTAGCACTCATGCGTAAAACCGGTTGCATGGGGGCTGCTCGTTGTTTTATTTGTCCCAAAAATAAAAGGTAAGGTGAATCTCATGGAAGGCTCTAATCAATTTCTCGGCACGGAGCGCATCGGAAAGCTGATGCAAAAATATGCGATCCCGTGCATTATTTCACTCTTGGTCGGCGCATTGTATAATATCGTGGATCAGATTTTTATTGCAAATGCGTCCTATCTTGGCTCCTACGGCAATGCCGCCAACACGGTTGTTTTTCCGCTGACGGTGGTTGCACTGGCCATCGCAGTTATGATCGGTGATGGCTGCTGTGCCTTTGTCAGCATCAGCCTTGGGCAGGATGAGGTCCGCAAGGCAAAGCAGAGCGTTGGCAACGCTGTTGTGGTGTGTCTGGTCAGCAGCATTGTGCTGACTGCGATCTATTTGATCTTTGCAGACATCATCCTCGCTATGTTCGGCGGTACAGTCAATGCCGAAACCTATCGTCACTCACAGGAATACTTCTTTTACATCACATTGGGCGTGCCGTTTTACATGTTCGGTCAGGCCATGAACCCCATCATCCGTGCGGATGGCAGCCCCCGGTTTGCCATGATCTCCACCCTTGCCGGGGCAGTGCTCAATGTCATTTTGGATCCGGTCTTTATTTTTGGGTTTCGGTGGGGCATGATGGGAGCAGCCGTTGCCACTGTCACTGGTCAGGTGGTCACGGCAATTCTCGCCGTGTGGTACTTGCTGCACATGAAGATCATTAAGCCGGCAGCGGGGGACTTTGCATTGCGCGGAAAGGTCTGCAGCCGGATGCTGACATTGGGCATCACAAGCTTTCTCTCGCAGATCAGCCTGGTAGCGGCCATGGCGGCCATCAACAATATGATTCGTAAATACGGTGCACTGGACGCAGTGTTCGGGCAGGAGCAGTATGCGCAGATCCCCATGGCCGTGGTAGGTATTGTGATGAAATTCTTCCAGATCGTCATCTCCATCGTGGTCGGCATGGCGGCGGGCTGCATTCCCATTGTTGGCTTCAATATGGGCGCAAGGAAGTCTGCCCGCGTAAAAGAGCTGTTCACGAGGCTGCTGGCTGCCGAGGCCGGTGTTGGTGCTGTGGCATTGGTGCTGGTGGAGATTTTCCCGCGTCAGCTTATTGCCCTGTTCGGTGCTGCCAATGAGAGCGTGTATTATACCGACTTCGCGGTGCGCTCGTTCCGTATTTACCTCTGCATGATCATTCTGGCCTGTGTAAATAAGGCCTGCTTCATCTTCCTGCAGGCAATGGGAAAAGCGGGAGAATCTACAGCCCTTTCGATGGTGCGCGAGGTGGTGTTTGGCGTTGGGTTTGCGCTGCTGCTGCCGCATTTCTTTGGGCTGGATGGCGTTTTGTACTCGATGCCGCTGTCGGATATTCTGACCTTCCTGATTGCGGTTTATCTGATTGTCAAGACCTATCGCGGCTTGGAGGAAAGCCATACCTGACAGAGAAGCGGCGGAATCTGCAGACCGCACGAACCGTAAATATTTCGTGAAATTTCGCAACAACAGATTTACTTGGCGTGAGTTTGTGATACTATAAAGAAAATATGTGATGCGGAGGATAAGAGGTGAGCCGGCAGGCAGGTTGGCATAGCGTACCCCGCAGACAAACGGTGAAATGGAGTCGTGTTGTGATGAAAATTCGTAAGGCAGAAGAAAAAGACATCCCAAGAATTATGGAGCTGCTGGGTCAGGTGCTGCAGATCCATGCAGAGATACGCCCGGATGTGTTTATCCCCGGCACCACAAAATATACTGACAGTGAACTGAAAGAACTGCTGGAGCAGGAAGATAAGCCCATCTATGTTGCAGCTGGTGAGGATGATGTGTGCATGGGCTATGCTTTCTGCCAGTTGAAGGAGCAACCGTTTTCTACCAATATGGTTCCGTTTAAGGCACTGTTTATTGATGATCTGTGCGTTGACAAGCAGGCACGCGGACAGCATATCGGGGAAAGCCTGTTTGAATATGTGAAGCAGCAGGCAAAAAAGCTTGGCTGCTATGAGGTGACCTTGAATGTCTGGGCGGGTAACACATCGGCTGAAAGCTTCTATGAGAAGATGGGTATGAAAACAAAGGAACGGCAGATGGAGTATATTCTGTAAAGATAGAATGATGGAAAGGGTTTGCATCAGAAAGCCAGCAGACGAAGTGTGGCACCGGCATTAGAATAACCTGTATCCTATAAATTACGAGTCCCAGCAAAGAAGCGGAGGTATGGACAAATTGAAGGTGGAGACAAAACGAATGCTGCTGCAGCCTATGTCGGACAATGAAATCGAGGAAATGATGGCAGAGATGCATTCTGATGATCTGCGCGCCGCTTACGGAGAGATGCTTGCGGGCTGCCGCCGCGAGCCTGAAAACCGGATCTGGTATGCACCGTGGAAAATGACGCTCAAAAATAGTAGGGAATATATGGGGGATGTGGGCTTTAAGGGGCCTGCTAAAAACCGCGCTGTTGAGATAGGCTATGGCATTTTGCCTTCCTACGAAGGAAACGGCTATATGACCGAGGCGGTTCAAGGCATGATCCGGTGGGTATTTGCGCAGCAAGATGTGGATTTTGTGGAAGCGGAAACCGACCCGGACAACCGCGCATCCCAGCGCATATTGGAAAAATGCGGCTTTGTGCCAAACGGAAAAACAGGGGAGGAAGGCCCCCGCTTTGTGGTGGAGCGACCCCAAACAACCTGAGCGTTAGTTTTAACTGTCTGGCGTGAGGATCCTGCTTTACGAACGGATGTACGCTGAAATTACCGGTCACAGGCTGATCATCCAGCTGCGTCTTTTGAAGATGACAAGCGAGACGGCCAGGCGGAAAATCTCCTCCGTTGTAAGCAGGGCATACACGCCGACAATGCCCCAGTGCAAACCATAGGCGGCCAGCAGGCACAGCGGGATGCCGATGCCCCATGTGCCGATGGTGTCAATGATCATGATTACTCTGGTATTGCCGCCACTCCTCAGGATGCCGCCGCTTAAAATCATGTTTTCCACCTTGACGGGTGCATACAGGGCAAACACGACCAGCAATACTTTGCCCAGCGCCTGTACATCAGCGTCCACACGGTACAAGCCGGTGTATGCGCCTGCAAACAGTACCAGCAGCGAGGCTACGCCTATGGCACCGACCAACCCGGTCAGCATGATGCGTCTGGCATCCCTATAGGCATCGTCGAAGGCCTTCTTTCCCAGCTGCTTGCCAACCATCACACCGGCTGCCGCCGATAACCCGCTCAACGCGCCTACAATCAGCGACTGAATCGGGCAGGTGAGGGTATAAGCGGCAAGGTTGGCTGTGCCGAGATGCCCATACACCGCAGACTCGACATTTTGCCCCAGACTCCACAAAAACTCACTGAGCAAAATCGGCAGGATCATGCCGCCGTATGCCCACAGGGTGATTCTTTCAAAATGCAGCGCCCACTGGGGGTGACTGCCATCTCGTCTGAGGCAGACCGCAAAGCCCAGCAAAATCAGCAAGGAATTCAGCAGCTGCGAAACAAGTGTGGCAATCGCAGCACCCTGTACCCCCATGGGGGCAAACCCGAGCTTGCCGAATATCAGCAGGTAGTTCAGCCCGGTGTTGGCAGCCACCGCGCCAAGGCTGGCCCAAAAGGGAACGGCAGCGTGTTCCTTGCAGCGCAGCCACGCGGACAAGATTGTGCTGAGCGCCATCGGCAGATAAGCGAATGCTACCGTTTTAAAATACACGGCACCGGCTTGCTGAATACGCCCATCGGCGGTGTAAAGCTGCAAAATCTGTGCCGGAAAGCCCCCGGCGGCCAGCAAAAACAGCGCCGACAGCAAAGCCCCGCAAAGCAGGCTGACATTCAGGCTGCACCATGCCTCCCGCTCGTTGTCCGCGCCTGTGAACTGGGCTATCAGGATCCCGGCAACGGTGCCGACCGAGCCAATCACCACGGAAAAAATCAACGAAAAATTTCCGTACAATCCCACAGCTGCAATATTGACCTCGCCCAACTGCCCGATCATGATTTGATCTATTATGGAAAAGGATGCCTGCAGCATACTTTGCAGGGTAACGGGAATGGCAATTTTGCTCAGCGATTTCATAAAGTCCGACATGGCATCTTCCTCGTGCTTTCTCTGGGTATCAGTGTGACCGGCAGAACGATTTGCGCCTCGCACTCTTTGCCGCTGCGCATCGCCTCAAGACAGGCCAGCGCAGTTTTTGCGCGCTGCGCGGCGTCCTGATGCACGGTGGTCAGGGTGGGAACGCTCTCCCGGCTGGCGGCGGTGTCATCAAAGCCGATGATTTGTACATCATCGGGAATGCGGACGCCATTGGTTTGCAAAAACCGCATAAAATCCAGCGCATAGAAATCAGATGCGGCGAAAACGACGGTGCTGTGCAGATTTAAGAAGCGGCGAAAATGCTCCGCATAATAAGCACTGCGTTCTTTTTGCAGCGCAGGGATCTGCCAAAACAGGGCTTTGCCCGGCGCAAAGGCGGCGCGAAAGCCATCCATGCGCTCTTTGTCCATGCAAAGGTCGTTGTCGGCAAGGCACAGCGCCTTTGTGTGTCCCAGTTCCCTTGCATACTGTCCCGCCTGATAGCCGCCGTCGTAATGGCCGATGGTGAGGTTCACAACCTTGCTGCAGGCTGCAAAATAGCCGTCATACACTACGAAGGAAATTCTCGTTTGGCTGCGCAGTGCTTCATAATCGGCCTCGCAAAAGCCCATCAGAATCAGCCCGTCCATATTCCACATCGAGGCATAAACCGGGATCTCGCGGATGTCAGCGGTGGTTTTTATCATCAAAAAGTAGCCTTTTTCGTTGGCCTCGCGCGAGAGTGCATTCAGGGATGACATCACAAAGCCGTCCTCCAAAACCCTTCCCTCGTACTTGACATGGTCGTTCATGACAACACCTATGATGCGGGAGTTATTCCGCGCCAGCAGGATACCGGCCATATTGGGGATGTAGCCGGTTTTTTCCAACTCCTGCTCGACCCGTTTTACCGTTGCATCGGAAATTTTAGCGGTTTTTCCGTGGATCACATTGGAGACCGTTGCCGTGCTAATACCCAAAGCCTCTGCAATGTCTGCGATCCGAACCCGGTTCTGTTCCATGCAATACCTTCTTTTTTATTCATCTTATTCCATGGTACAACACAAGAGAAAGATTCTCAAGGGTTAAACGCATAACCTATAACAAAAATCGAATCCGATTTTTGTGCGAGATTTCTAATAGCAGTGTGCTGAATGATTACAGGCCTGAAAGCTACTGTTATGGAATTTGGTGGATTTGCGCAGAATAAGACAGTAAAGTTGTGCATTGTGTCAACGGGTAAATTGGTTTGTGCGTGAATTTAAACGGTTTGTGAAAAGGAGCACCAATTTCGTTTCGGATGTGGTATAGTACAGGCAGAAGAACGAAAATGCGGTGCTTTTGCAAAAGCCTGCATTTCAGATTTCTATACAAAGCAGCGGAAAGTGAGTACTGATCTATGAAAGCAACACCCCTTCTCACCGGCTGGACCTGCCGTCACTTGGGCGATACCGCACCCGGCCGGCCCGTGACCCTGCCCCATGACGCCATGCTGGCGGAGCCGCGCACGGCCCTGAGCGCGGGCGGCGTCAACACCGGCTGGTATGAGGGTTATGACTATGAGTATCAGCGAACCCTGACGGTGCCCGAAAACGAGCTGTCGTACACCCACATTCTGGAATTTGAGGGTGTCTATCACAACGCTGAGGTCTGGCTGAACGGTCAAAAGGCAGCATTCCGTCCCTACGGCTATACCAATTTTTATGTGGACTGTGCGCCGTTTTTGCACGCAGGGGATAACGAACTGCGGGTGATTGCCCGCAACGCCGATCAGCCCAACAGCCGGTGGTATTCCGGCGCGGGACTGTATCGTCCTGTTCAGCTGTGGACGGCAGGGGAGAAGCGCATTTTGCTCAACGGTGTGCGCATCCGCACGGTGTCGCTGAACCCTGCTGTGGTGGAAATCCGTGTCAGGACCAGTGCGCCCGGCACGGTTCGGCTGATGGTTGAGGGACTTCCCTCTGTTCAGCAGGAATCTGATGGGGAAACGGTCTTTACGCTGACCATCGACAATGCCCGTCTTTGGACACCGGAAACGCCGAATTTGTACCGATGCCGCGTACAATTTGAAGATGATGAGGTGACCGAGACCTTCGGCGTGCGCACGGTGAGTTGGGGCAAAAACGGCTTCACGCTCAACGGTGAGCGGGTCATCATTCAGGGGGCCTGCATCCACCACGATAACGGTCTGCTGGGCGCTGTCTGCGACCCCGATGCCGTGGCCCGCAAGGTGCGTCTGCTGAAAGAAACGGGCTACAACGCCATCCGCTCAGCGCATAATCCCTGCTCCAAGGCTTTGCTGGCAGAGTGTGACCGTCAGGGCATGCTCGTCATGGATGAATACATCGACCACTGGTATATCCACAAGACGGAATACGATTATGTACCGTATTTTGCGGAGTGGTGGCGGCAGGACCTGACCGATATGGTCGAGAAGGACTACAACCACCCTTGTGTGGTTCTCTACTCTACAGGCAACGAGGTCAGCGAGACTGCCCAAAAGCGCGGCATCACCCTGACGAAGGAGATGACCGACTTCCTGCACGGGCTGGACAATTCCCGCCCGGTGACCTGCGGTGTGAATATCTTCTTCAACTTTTTGAGCTCCATCGGCTTCGGCGTGTACAGCGATGAAAAGGCCAAAAAGGAGGCTGAAAAAGCAGAAAAAGCCAAGGCTAAGGGAAAAGCCGTCAAGAAAAAGTCGGTGGGCAGCAAGTTCTTCAACGATCTAGCAGGGCTTTTGGGTGATGAATTCATGAAGCGCGGCGCAACGCTGCATGGCTGTGATGTTAAAACCCGCGATGCCTTTGCGAATATGGACATTGCGGGCTATAACTACGGCATTTATCGCTACAAGCACGACCTGAAAAAGTACCCGCAGCGGCTGATTTTGGGCAGTGAGACCTTCTGTAATGATGCCTATAAGTTCCGCGAACTGGCAAAGGCTGAACCGCGTCTGGTCGGTGATTTTGTCTGGGCGGGCATGGATTATCTGGGCGAGGTCATGGTCGGCGCGTGGGAGTATGAGGACTATGCCAAAAACTTTGACGGCGGCCTTGGCTGGGTTTCGGCAGGATCAGGCCGCATTGATCTGACCGGTAAGCCGCTGGGCGAAGCCCTATATACCCGCGTGGCGCTCGAAAAGGACAACGGACCGTACATTGCCGTCTGCCCGGTCAACCACACGGGCGACCGGCACAGCCCCAGCGCATGGAAGATGACCAACGCCATGCCAAGCTGGAGCTGGACAGGCTGCGAGGGCAAAAAGGCCAGCATCGAGGTGTACGCCCGCGCGGCGCGGGTGGAGCTGTGGCTGAATGGCCGTATCGTCGGCAGAAAAGCATTGAAAAACGACTGCCTTGCGAAGTTTTCCGTCCCCTATGAACCGGGCAGGCTGGAGGCCGTCAGCTATGACGCGCAGGGCTGTGAGCTCGGCCGCTGCACCCTGACAACGGCAGGGCAGCAAACCCAAATCACTGCGGGACCGGAGCAAAGCAGCGTGCAAGCTGGGCATCTTTGCTATATCCGGCTGCGCTACACCGATGAAAAGGGTATCACGAAGCCGCTGGCACGCGGCAATATCAAAGTGGAGGTAGATGGCGGTACACTGGTTGGGCTTGGCAACGCCTGCCCGTATCATGAGCGCAGCTATCTGGACTGTGTGGCCGACACCTACTACGGCGAGGCGCTGGCCATCGTGCGTGCAGGGGAGGGGAACAGCCTGACCCTGACAGCGGATGACGGCATGTACAGCACAGCCGTGACAGTGCCGGTGACACATTAAAAAGGCAGACAGAAAGCAATTTTCCAATCAGTAATGGGCTTTACATAAATAACAGGCACCAGACCGAGGCAAGAACGCTTCGGGTTGGTGCCTGTTTGTATGCAGAGGCTTGTTCATCACGGAGGAAGGCGAGCGGCGGAGAAATACTGCATATAGTGGGAAACTCGGGCATTTGGCACTATGTCTAAATGAACCGCTGCAAAGTTGTGAAACCTCCCGATAGAGACACGGGCGAGAAAGGCTGGATACATGAAATATCCAGCTGAATGGTACGATACTCCATAAAAGCGTCTTGCATCTTACGGGGGTTCTTGCTATACTCAGTATTAAACGCAACAATTACTTGCAAACAAGTTGCGCAGGTTGCGCAACCGAAGGAGGATCTGCCATGCAGGGGCGCAAATTACTTCACGGTGGGGACTATAACCCGGAGCAGTGGCTCGACAGGCCGGACATTCTGGCACAGGATATTGACTTGATGAAAAAAGCCCGCGTCAATACCGTGACGCTGGGGGTGTTTTCATGGTCGGTGCTGGAGCCTGAGGAGGGCGTGTTCAATCTGGACTGGCTGGCGGACATCATCCATAACCTTTACGCCAACGGGATCCGCACGATTTTGGCGACCCCCAGTGCTGCACGCCCCGCATGGCTGGCACACAAGTACCCGGAGGTGCGCCGTATGCGGGCTGACCGCGTGCGGGAGCTGTACAACCGGCGTCAGAATTACTGCTATACATCGTCGATTTATCGTGAGAAGGTGCGCATCATCGACCAAAAGCTGGCACGGCGATTTGGCGATGATCCGGCAGTCATCCTTTGGCACATCTCCAACGAGATGGGCGGGGACTGCCACTGCGCATTGTGTCAGGCGGAGTTCCGCCGCTGGCTGCAGGCACGGTACGGTACGCTGGAGGCACTGAACAAGGCATGGAACGCCCGCTTCTGGAGCCATGACTACACCGATTGGGAACAAATCGAAAGCCCTGCCCCACAGGGCGAAAACGCCGTGCAGGCGCTTGCACTCGACTGGAAGCGCTTTGTCAGCGACCGACATATCGATTTTTTGAAATTTGAGCGGGATACCGTCAAAGAAATTGCCCCCAATGCCAAATTTACCGCCAATATGATGTATCGGTTTGACGGCATCGACTATTTTAAAATGGCAAAAGAAATCGATGTCGCCAGCTGGGACAACTACCCGACCTGGCATAAGCCCAGTGAGACGGTAGAGGAAACGGCGCTGGACACTGCCATGATGCACGATCTTTTCTATTCAATGAAGGACAAGCCTTTCCTGCTGATGGAGTCCAGCCCCAGCTTTACCAACTGGCAGCCTGTTTCCAAGCAGAAAAAGCCCGGCATTGCAGAGCTTGCCGCGCTGCAGACGGTGGCGCACGGCGCAGACAGTGTGCTCTATTTCCAGTGGCGCGCCAGCCGCGGCGCGGAGGAAAAGTTCCATGGCGCTGTCATCGGCCACGATGGGCGGGAGGATGCCCGTTCTTTTACGGAGACTGCGCAGGTTGGGTTAAGGCTGGAGGCTTTGGCAGAAATTACAGCGGTAAAACGCGAAAAGCAGGCTGCCATAGTCCATGATTGGCAGAATAAGTGGGCGCTGGAAGGCTCCTGCGGCCCGCGCAATGCCGGTATGGGCTATTGGGATGAGCTGAAGCGGCACTATAACGCCCTTGCACGGGAGGGCATTGCTGTGGAGTTTGTTGACCAGAACGCCGACCTGACAGGCTATGGTCTGGTCGTGGTGCCGATGCTCTACCTGCTGACCGATGCTTTTGCGAAAAAACTTTGCGCATTTGCGCAAAACGGCGGCACAGTCATCGTCACCTACTGGTCGGGTGTGGTCGATGAAAGTGATCTCTGCCGCCTGGGGGACACGCCCTATGGCCTGACTGAACTGCTGGGGCTGCGCCGCACCGAGATTGACGGCATGTATGACGGGGAAACCCGCCGCTGCATGCCGGCAGCTGGCTGCACACTGCCTGCGGCACAGGCATCCACCCTGTGTGAGGTGGCAGCCCTTGATGAGGAAAATCCGGCAGAGCCGCTCAGCCTGTATGCCGAGGACTATTTTGCCGGACACCCGGCTGTGGCGGTCCACCGATACGGTAAGGGCCGTGCGTACTATCTGGCCAGCCGCTTTGATGAGGCTTTTTATCGGGCGTTTTATCACGATGCTGCAAAGGAAATCGGCTTGAGCCCGGCTTGGCCGGAGGCTCTGCCGGAAGGAATCTTGGCGGTGCGGCGCGGCAGCTTTGTGTTTGTACAGAACTGCACGGAACAGCCTGTCACGGTGGGAAACACTGTGCTTGACCGCTACCGGACGGCAGTTTGGAAGGGCAAGGACCGTATTTTTTGACAAAATCGGCCTGTTTTAGCGTTCTGCTAAAAAGCAGAACGCTTTTTTGTTGCTTTCGGACATTGACAACGAAAGAATATCCCGTTATGCTGATATGAGATTTGTTGCGCAATGCAATGCAAAGGAGAAGGTTTCCCCAATGGCTGCAAAAGAAAACGAAAAAATGACTATCGAGCAGGTGGCGGAGGCACTGGGTGTTTCCAAAACAACGGTGTCACGCGCACTTTCCGGGAAAGGGCGCATCAGCGAGAAAACCCGCGCCAAGGTGTTCGCCTATATGGGGCATGCCCACACAGAGCCTGCGCCTGCGCAAAAAGACCCAAAGGTGCGCACCAACAACATCGCTATGATTGTGCCGCAGCGTTTTATTACACTGGATCTGCCGTTTTTGCGCAAATGTATGGGCGGCATCTGTACCATGGCTGATCAGCGCGGCTATGACATGCTGCTGTGCTACGCCTCCAGCACAGAGTATACCCAGCTGCAGCGTCAGCTGGCGAGCCATAAGGTGGACGGTGTTATTCTGACCTACGCCATGGCAGACGACCCCTGTGTTGACCTGCTGCGGCAGTATGATGTGCCGTTTGTGCTGATTGGCCGCAGCGAGGACAAGACAATACCGCAGGCGGACAATGATCAGGTTACCGCCGCCTGCGAGATGACCCGCATCCTGCTGCAGATGGGCGCCAAGCGGATCGCACTGCTGGTCGGCAGCACGATTTACGCCGTCAACACCGACCGCACGCGCGGGTACCTGCGCGGCTTTGCGGAATCCTGCGTGCCGGTGGATCAGCGCCTTGTTCATTCCGGCATTGAATCAGCAGGGCAGACCATTGATGCGCTGGAGGCGGCGCTTGAACAAAAGGCAGACTGCCTGCTCTGCGGGGACGATGAGATCGCCTATGAGGTCATGCGAGAGCTGCGCAACCGGCATATTCTGGTGCCGCACGATCTGCGCGTTGCCAGCCTGTACGACAGCTCGATGCTGGCCAGTATCACGCCCTCGGTGTCCGCAGTGCAGTACGATGCCGAGCAGCTGGGGCGCACGGCCTGCCGCATGCTGCTTGACCGCCTGCTTGGCAAGGAAGTGGTGCAGCGCCAAATTGAGGGGTATCAGGTTATTTTGCGTGAGTCCACCAAATGGAATAGCCGTACCCACGATGGACGATAGCCTGCGCCCCTCTATGGTATACCCACAGATTGTGCAGCAGGGGAGGTATGCTGCCCTGCAAGCTTCCTGAAAATATATAGCGCACCCAGCCCCCGGTTTTACGCCAAAACCGGGGGCTTTTTTTGGTAAATGTATGCTTGTTGCGCAAAAGTTGCGCACAAAGTGGGCGTTGCCCTAGGCTTTTCCGTCAGAATTTCCAGTTTTCGGGCCGTAATACCGTGAATATCACCCATTGACGCAGGCTGAAAAAGAGTGTATTCTTATGCTTGTAAGGAACAAGTTGTTCAAATGTGCGCAACATTTGGCGACATATAGCTTCCAAAATCGGAAATGAAGGAGAACTCGATCATGAAAAAATGGAATTCCCGTCATAATGCTCTCGTTGCGGTGAGCACCGTGACTGCGGCCGCTATGCTGACCGCCTGTGGTGGTGCTGCATCCTCCTCTGCTGCGTCCTCTGCCGCATCTCAGGCTGATTCCGCTGCGTCCTCCGGTGAGGCTTCTTCCGCCGCAGAAAGCTGGGGCGATGTTAAGCTGACCATGTGGGGTGCTGAGGAAGACCAGACCATGCTGCGTGAGATGGCCGATGCTTTCATCGCGGAGAATGCCGACAAGGGCAACATTACGATCGAGATCGGTGTCCAGTCCGAGTCCAGTGCCAAGGATACCGTTCTGGCTGACCCCGAGGCAGCTGCCGATGTTTTCGCCTTTGCGGATGACCAGCTTAATGAGCTGGTGGCAGCCGGTGCCCTGCAGGAGATCCTGCTGAACCCCGAGGATGTCAAGAGCCGCAACCTGACTGGTTCCGTTGAGGCCGCGACCATGGACGGCAAGCTCTACGCCTACCCCATGACCGCTGACAACGGCTACTTCCTCTACTATGACAAGAGCGTTCTGAGCGAGGACGATGTCAAGAGCATGGACACCCTGCTGGCCAAGGCTGATGCCTCCGGCAAAAAGTTCATGATGAGCCTGAACGATGCATGGTACGTTTACAGCTTCTACGCCGGTGCCGGCCTGAAGGCTACCCTCGCCGATGACGGCGTCAACACTGTCTGCAACTGGAACGAGGCTCCCGGTGCCGATGTCACGCAGGCAATTCTGGATATGAGCGCCCAGCCCGCCTTCAAGTCCGGCGCGGATGCAGACATCGTTTCCGGCATCAAGGACGGCAGCTGCTGCGCCGCCATCTCCGGCACATGGAACGCCAATACTGCGCAGAATACTTGGGGCGACAACTACGCCGCCACCAAGCTGCCCACTTACACCCTGAACGGTGAGCAGGTGCAGATGGCTTCCTTCTCCGGTTACAAGCTGGTCGGCGTCAACCCCCACAGCGCCAATGTCGGTGTTGCCATGATGCTGGCTGACTACATCACCAACGAGGACAATCAGGCCAAGCGCTTCAATGACCGTCAGCTCGGACCCTCCAACATTGCTGTGAACGAGTCTGAGGCCGTGCAAAGCGCACCTGCCATCGCCGCACTGGCTGAGCAGAGCGACTACGCCACCCTGCAGCGTGTAGGTGCCAACTACTGGAGCTCCGCCGAGAGCTTGGGCGAGATCCTGGCTTCCGGCGACACGCAGGGCAAGACCACCCAGCAGTTGGTGGACGATGCCGTAGCCGGTATCACCGCACCCGTAACCCAGTAAAAAATAATCCAGCGGGCACGCAGCGGCTATGCAGCGTGCCCGCTTTTTTTAAATCCCGCGCATAAGAAGAAAGGAGATGACTTCTGTGGCAGAAATGGTTCTTGCACCATCGCGTGGCGACGGAAAAGAAGAAAATTTCATTCAGAAGTTCGGCCGTGCATTTGTCCGCGGCGATGCCTTCACCAAGCTGTCTCTGCTTGTCTGGGGTCTGGGCTACATCGGGCATGGGCAGCTCATCAAGGCCCTGCTGGTAACGCTGGTGCAGGGGTTGGGGCTGTATTTTCTGGGTACCTCCGGCATTCCGGCTTTAAAAAAGTTTGGCACGCTCGGCACTGTCCAGATGGAGATGCAGTTTAACCCGGTGACTCTTAAAAACGAGGTCAACAATTACGATAACTCGTTTGCTATTTTGCTGCTCAGCGTCATTGCGCTGGTGGTCATTGTCTCACTGGTCGTGGCGACCATGATGGTCGTGCAGTCGAATTACCTGCTGCAGCAGCAAAAGGCTGCCGGTAAAAAGCCCAACAGCTTCCGTCAGGACATCAACTGCTACCTTAATGAGAAATTCTATGTCACGCTGCTGACACTGCCGGTGCTGGGCGTGGTGGTGTTTACCATTGTACCGCTTTTCATTTTGATTGCCGTTGCCTTTACGAACTACGACCAGCAGCACATGCCGCCTGCCGCACTGTTTACATGGGTAGGGCTGGCAAACTTTGCTTCGCTGTTTGGCGGCCAGTCGCTGTCGATGACCTTCAGCTATGCATTCGGCAAGGTGCTGAGCTGGACACTGGTCTGGGCGTTCTTTGCGACCTTCACGAACTTCTTCGGCGGCGTGTTTCTGGCAATGTTCATCAACAACAAAAACACGAAGTGCCCCCGGCTCTGGCGTACCCTGTTTATGATTACCATTGCCGTGCCGCAGTTCGTCACGCTGCTGCTGGTGCGCAATTTCTTCTCGGATGCCGGTATCTTCAATACCATGATGAACAATGCGGGCGTCACGGATCTCCTCAAAACCATTGGGCTTTTGGGGCAGGGCATGGACCATATCCCGTTTCTGACGGATCAGCATTGGGCTAAGTTCATGATCATTATGATTAACATCTGGGTCGGTATACCATACCAGATGCTGATTGCCACCGGTGTGCTGATGAACATCCCCAGCGATATTCTGGAAGCCTCGACCATCGATGGCGCCAGCCCGCTGCAGTGCTTTATTCATATCAAGCTGCCCTACCTGCTCAGTGTGCAGGGGCCCGCGCTGGTGACGGATTTCGTCAAGAATGTCAACAACTTCAATGTCATCTACCTGCTGACGCAGGATGTCTACAAAACTAAGGATCAGGCCATGGCAGCGTCCAGCGCCAAGGAAGTGGACCTGCTGGTCACATGGCTGTTCCGTCTGACGCAGGAGCAGTACAACTATAAGATGGCGGCGGTCATCGGCATTATGGTATTTATCATCTGTGCCATTTTCACGCTGGTTTGCTTCCGCTTCATCAATAAAAAGGAGGCGACGTTCTCTTGACACAGCAAACAGTTTCGCTGCCCAGTAGTTCGCAGGCGCAGCTGCGTCAGGGTCGCATCGTCCGCGGTGTGCGCAGCGTCATTCGCCATCTGGTTCTTGCCCTGCTGGCAGGTATCTGGCTGGTGCCCATTGTCTGGCTGGTGGCAACCTCCTTCTCCACCGACCGCGGCATCAATGTGCGGCGGTTTTTCCCCGCTGGTTATACACTGGACAACTACGCCAACATCATGTTCCACCCCGATTCCGTTGCGCAATTCCCGCGCTGGTTTGTAAACACCTTTGTGGTTGCGTGCTTTACCTGCGTTATCTCCACCTGCTTTGTGCTGATGGTTGCCTATGCATTAAGCTGCTGCCGCTTTAAGGGACGCAGGCTGCTCCAGAATCTGTCGGTCATTGTCAACCTGTTCCCCGGTGTTCTGGCGATGATTGCAGTTTACTTCGTCTTGAAGTACCTCAACCTGACCAACTCTTACGCCGGTCTTATCATGGTCTATGCCGGTTCGTCTGGACTTGGCTACCTGATCTGTAAGGGCTTTTTTGATACCACGCCGGTTTCCCTGCGTGAGGCCGCCAAGTTGGACGGTGCCTCCGATGCGCGGATATTCTTTCAGGTCGTGCTGCCGATGTCCAAGCCGATTTTGGTGTACACCATCATCAGCTCCTTTATGATACCTTGGACGGACTTCGTCATGGCAAAAATGATTCTGAACTCCGGCGTCTCCACCGACTGGACAGTGGCCATCGGCCTGTTCAATATGCTGCAGAGAACGCTTATCAACAACTACTTTGCGCTATTCTGTGCAGGCGGTGTGCTGGTCTCCGTCCCCATCTCGATTTTGTTTATTATCATGCAGAAATTCTATGTCGAGGGCATTACCGCCGGCGCAGATAAGGGCTGATCGTAAACTCGTTTTTTCTCCTTCAACAGCAAAGCGGCACCGCCATGTGGCGGTGCCGCTTTGCTGTTGAAATATGCTGAAATATCTTGACTTGATTTATTCTGCGTCCCTATAATACTATGCAAATTTGGCAAACCATGAAGAATGAGTCAATTCGTACGCCTTCACGCTTATTACGTCATCATTGTCAGCGCCATAGCGCAAAGCGGCAGCACCACAATACTGATAAGGTTGTTATAACGACAGAACCTGTCGCGAGGTCCTCGTCATAGCCAAACTGAACGGCAAACACCGAAGTGATGGCGGCGCAGGGGCAGGCCTCAAGCAGCAGCACATCAGTTCCCGCTGTCAAGGGTATGGACAATAAAAACCACCGGGCAGCTTGTGGGCTGTCCGGCGGGAAAGTGAGTCTCATTTTATGAGTAGGGCAGGGGAGAGGACGGGAATGCGGGGTTACTTCTCATAGCCTTTTCCGTCATACTTGTCAGGCTCGGGGGTGCCCAGCAGTACATCGGCATACGGCCCGCCGAGGGCTTGCAGCCCTTTGGCCACCAGTCCTGCAAAGGCAACGGCACCGGGATTGCGCAGGTGGGTGTTGTCGGTCTTGCCCTCAGGGTAGTTCGGGTAGAGTCCGGGAGCAAATACCATGTACAATTCGCGGCTGGCAGGCTCGCCGAGCTGCTGCACCAGTTGGGCGCTGGCGGCAGTCAGGTCAATGAGAGGCAGCGCCTCCCGCGCAGCAAGCTGACGGACTGCATCGGGGTAGGCACCGTGGGTCGGCGTCAGGCGGTCACCCTCAAAATGACGGCGCACCAGCGGCGTGATAAGCACAGGCAGCGCACCCTTGGCCTGGGCTTCGCGCGCGTAGGCCAGCAGATTGGCAGCATATTGCTCAGGCGCAGCGTAGCGGGCAGGATCCTCCGACTTCTCATCATTGTGGCCGAACTGGATCAGCAGCAGGTCACCCGGGCGCAATGCAGCCTCGACCGGCGCCCAAAGGCCCTCCTCACGGAAGCTTTTGGTGCTGCGGCCGTTGCGGGCGTGATTGCAAACCATAATGCCGGGGGCAAGGTAGAGATCAAGAGCCTGCCCCATGCCGCATTGCGGCCAAGTCGAAATATTGTTGTATTGTACGGTGGAATCACCGATCCAGAAAATGCGCGGTGCCATAGATGCTATCTGGCCTCCCTTATGCAGTTACAGAAAGAACGGCCGGCCGCCGGCGTCAGGCTTTTGCCTGACTCGGGTGGGGGACGGGCGGCATTTTAGTAAACATGGCTTTCAGGGCCAGCGGTGTGGCAACACTGGATACCACGATCAGCAAAATAACGGCTGTGAAATATACAGGATCGACAACACCGACCTCAAGACCCTTCTGCGCTACAATCAGGGCAACTTCGCCGCGGGTCATCATGCCGACACCGACCTTGAGGGAATCACCCCAGTTGAAACGGCAGAGCTTGGCGGCCAGACCGCAGCCGACGATCTTGCACAGCAGCGCAACGACCACAAAGCAGATGCTGAACAGCAAAATCTCAGGTGTCAAGCCGCTGATGTCGGTCTTTAAGCCGATGCTGGCAAAGAAGATGGGGGCAAAAATCAGATAATTGCTGATGTCAACGCGGCGCTCCACATAGGAGGCGTCATGCAGGGTGCAAAGAACAATACCGGCAATATACGCGCCGGTAATATCGGCAATGCCGAAGTACTTTTCAGCGATATAGGCCATTGCAAAGCAGAACGCAAGGCTGACGATCGTGACGCGCTGGGTATGCGGATTGCGGGCATCGAGCCACTTCATAATAGAATGGAATATAAAGCCAACGCCGACAGCAACGAGGAAGAAAAGCGCCGTCTGGATCAGCACAGCGCCGATGCCGGTCCCCTCGCCGGAGCTGGCACCCAGCACACAGGTCAGCACGATGATGCCGATCACATCATCAATAACTGCGGCACTGACGATGGTCGTGCCAAGGAAGCTTTTCAGGTGCCCTAATTCCTGCAGCGTGGCTACCGTAATGGAGACGCTGGTGGCCGTCATGATCGTGCCGATGAACAGTGCGCGATAAAATTCCGGGCTGCCCACGGCCGAAAAGCCGTAGAACGCACTGTAAAGCAGCGTGCCGCCCACCAAAGGCACCAGCACACCGACACAGGCGATGAGCGTTGCGATGGGGCCTGCACGCAGCAGCTCCTTCAGGTTGGTGCCAAGGCCGGTCGTGAACATAAGCAGTACCACGCCGATCTCAGCAAAGGTGGAAATGGTATCGTTGGTCTGCACCAGATTCAAAAGGCAGGGACCAATCAACAAGCCGGCGATGATCTCGCCGACTACCTGAGGTGCCCTGCACTTGCGGGCTACAAGACCAAAGAATTTAGCACTTAGTATAATGATTGCCAAATCGCGAAATACGGAATACATAAAAGACCACACTTCCTCAAAATCAATAGGGCATAAGCAACACCGTAGGATTCGTACTGTAGGAGGGGCCTGAAGGCCCGCAGCGTGGGAATTGTGCGTTGATGCCTGTCGCTTGTTATTGTTATAGCACCATGGAACGCATTTTTCAATCCCTTTTTTGTATTTGTGCGCGGTTTTTCTATGCAGCCTCTTATAAGGGTATGCCGGCTTGGGCGGCGTATTGGCAACGGACGCTGCCGCCGGCCGAAAAATTGCATGAGATATTACGAAATTATTATTCTTTTGTGAACATTAGCACTCTACGCTTGACATTGCTAACAACTAGTGCTATAACGAAGATGTGCTCAGGAGGAAGAGCAAACGAGGAGCTGCAAAGCTTCTCGGGATGCTTTTCTGAATGGACGCTTCAAAATTGTTGCCCGACCCGAACGCCGGGATTGGAGGAATGATTTATGCTTATGCCGACTGTTTTCCATGAAAATTTGTTCGATGATTTCTTCGATCCGTTCTGGAATGACGCTTCGATTGAACGCATGATGAACCGTGAGGCTCGTGATACGTTTGGCAAGCGCGGTGCAAACATGATGAAGACCGATGTCAAACAGACGGACAACGGCTACGAAGTGGCCGTTGATCTGCCGGGCTGCAAGAAGGACGATGTTCAGATGGAACTGAACGACGGCTACCTGACGATTCAGGCAGTGCGCAACCACAGCAATGATGAGAAGGATAAGGACGGCCACTATCTGCGCCGTGAGACCTTCTCCGGCACCTGCGCCCGCAGCTTCTATGTGGGTGAGGGTGTGAAGAAGGAGGACATCCGCGCTAAGTTCGAGGATGGTATCCTGCGCATCTCGCTGCCTGCTCCTCAGCAGACGAAGGCTTTGCCTGAGAACCCGAATCTGATTGCAATCGAGTAAAACGCCGGCCATGTGCGCCAAAGCACAACGCACATAAGATGCCCCGGAGAGCTGTTAAGCCCTCCGGGGCATTTTTTGTTATACAGCGCGCAAAGCCCTGACAGAGATTTTATCTGGATTTGATTGTATCCCTGCAGCAGTTTATTCAAGCAGGTCACCCCTGCGCCTGATAAACCACCTCAAAATACTCGCAAACGCATTTCATGCTCTCGTCAAAGGTGGTGCCGATCTCCGCACAGGCGGTCTCAAACGCCTTACGGTGAACCTCCCGCCATTGCGCGAGCGTGCCGTCCCCCTCAGCCAAAGCGCAGTCCTGCGTTACCTCTGCAAAGGGGATAATCTCAACCTTGACGGTGCGGGTAATGCAGCGCGGCTGCATCTGGCTGTCAAGCACTACGGTGTGGTCCCCGATCTTGGGCAAAAGCTGCATCTGGGCTTGAAACAGGCTGTACAGGCCGGTGTTGGCGTGCTTTTTGCCGCTTATAATGCTGTCCAGTATCTCATCGGTGCCGTTGCTGTCGTAAAAGCATACCGAATAGGCCGGAATATCCAGCCCGGAATCCCTGATAAGCTGTTCGATCTGATCCATAGTACCCCCCAATAATTATTATAATGATACAACACCCATACCGGAAAGTCAATCGGACAATGCCCCGATTGTGTAACCGCAGCGGGCCGTGCATGCAATGCGTAAAATTGCGGAAAGCGGAATTATAATCAAGTTGATGTAAACAGATGTATAAAAACCTTTGCCCGGTCAAAAAATGCGCAATGTTTGCTGGAAAATTTCTATAACGCTGCCAAATTTTGGTTGCACAAAATAAAAAACTGTGTTATTATATAAAATAGTTGGTTGTGGTTTATCATAGAAGAAGTCAAGGATGTAATGAATGACAGGCCCTGCAGCCGATATTTACCTGAAGGGAAACTTGAATGAAAAAGAAAAGATGGAGCCGCCTGCTTGCCCTGCTGCTTGTGCTGGGGCTTAGCGTGTCGCTGCTGGCCGGCTGCGGTGCAGAAAGCACAGAAGCCGCAGCGTCCAAAGAGGATGCCGAGACTATACAGGTCTACCTGTGGACAACAAACCTCTACGATACCTACGCGCCCTATATCCAGTCCCAGCTGCCCGATGTGAATATTGAATTCATCGTGGGGCATAACGATCTGGATTTCTATAAATTCCTGCAGGAAAACGGCGGTCTGCCGGACATTATCACCTGCTGCCGCTTCTCGCTGCATGATGCCGCGCCGCTCAAGGGCAGCCTGATGAATCTCGCTATGACCAACGAGGCGGGCGCAGTCTACAACAACTATCTCACCAACTATATGAATGAGGACGGCAGCATTAACTGGCTGCCGGTATGCGCCGATGCGCACGGCTTTGTTGTCAACCGCGGCTTGTTTGAAAAGTACGATATTCCGCTGCCGACCGACTATGACAGCTTTGTCTCTGCCTGTCAGGCGTTTGCGCAGGTGGGTGTGCGCGGCTTTACGGCGGATTATGCCTACGATTACACCTGCATGGAAACACTGCAGGGGCTGTCTGCCTCGGCGCTTGCCTCCTCCGCAGGGGTGAAGTGGCGCACGGCGTATTCCGACCCGGCCGATACGACCCGTGTGGGGCTGGATGAAACGGTATGGCCGCAGGTGTTTGCGCGGATGGAGCAGTTCATCACCGATACCGGACTGAACCGCAGCGACCTTGAGAATAACTACGATGCGATTGCAGAGTTGTTTGCAAATGAGCAGCTTGCCATGTATTTTGGCAACTCCGCCGGTGTGCAACAATACCGCGACCAGGGGTTGGACACGGTTTTTATGCCGTTTTTTAATGATAACGGCGAGAAATGGCTGATGACCACGCCGTATTTTCAAATTGCGCTGAACCGCGAGCTGGAAAACGATGAGGCGCGCCGCAATAAAGCTATGCGGGTGCTGAAGGTCATGATGTCGGCCGATGCGCAGAATCTTGTTTGCGCCGGACAGGATACCTTGAGCTACAGTCAAGATGTACCCCTGCGCTTTACCGATGCGCTGAGCGAAGTGCGGCCCGTGGTTGAAGAAAACCATATGTATATCCGCATTGCCTCCAACGACTTCTTTGCCGTCTCTCAGGAGGTTGTTTCCAAAATGATCGCGGGCGAGTATGATGCTGCGCAGGCCTACCGCGCCTTCAATGACCTACTTATTGAGAAAGAGCCTGCGCCCGATGAAACGGTCTTGACCGTACAGAAGGGCTATTCCGGCATCTTCCATAAAAAAGGCGGCAATGCGTCTTATTCAGCTATGGCCAATACGATGCGCGGCATCTATGGCACCGATGTGCTGATTGCCGCTGCCAACAGCTTTACCGGCAGTGTGCGGCAGGCGGAGTATACGAAGAAGGAAGCCGCCGCCATGGTAATGCCGAACGGCCTAAGGTCCTATCGGTGCGAGATGACCGGCGCTGAGCTGAAGGAAACCGTCAAAGCCTTTGTGGAAGGCTATGAGGGCGGGCTGCCGGTATTCAACCGCGGCTCGCTGCCCGTTGTCAGCGGCATTGCCATTGAGGTACAGGAGAACGGCGGCAGCTATACGCTGACCGGCGTTACAAGAAACGGGCAGCCGGTGCAGGACGACGATACCTTTACCGTGAGCTGCCTTTCCACGCCAAAGTATATGGAACCCCTGCTGGCGGACGGCAGCTGTGCCTTTGAAGAAGAGGAAAACACCGTCAGAAACGCATGGCTGGACTATGTTTCCGCAGGCAGCGCACTTCTTGCCGAGCCGGAAAGCTACATCGTTTTGAGGGATGAAAATGGCTGAGCAAAAGAACGGCGTCCAGTTTAGCCCGTGCAGGAACAAGCATAAGAAGCACCGCATCAAAAGCTGGCTTGCCGCAGCGGCCGCCGTGCTGCTTGTGGTGGCTGCACTGGTTATTGCCGGTATCCAGTATTCAAAATTTGTGACGCAGACAATCTATGAGGAGAGCACCGCCCATCTGGTGGAGGTTTTGCACCAGTCCAACAAGATGCTGAATGAAACGGTCAACAAGAATATGACCTATCTGCATATCTGGTCCAGCTCTTTACAGCATCTTTCCGATGAGCGAGAAATCCGTAAGTTTATCGAGACCGCTCGGCAGGAAACCGGATTCACCGAGTTTTACTTCCTCTCGCCGGAGGGAAATTATATGACCGTGTCCGGTGAGACGGGCTACCTTGGCCTGCAGGGCGATCTGGAGGAAAATATCTCGCAGGGCAACGATATAGTCATGAGCGCCGTCCTGCCCGGCAAGCCCCAGATGCTTGTATTTGCCTGCCCGGAGATACGGGGCAGCTATCAGGGCTTTGCCTATAATGCGATTGCCGTTGCCTATAATAATGAAGCAATCGTGCAGGTGCTGGATATTTCCGCCTTCCAGGGCAGCGCTATCTGCTATGTGGTCCACTCCGATGGGCGCATTGTCATCAATGGCAAGGCAGACCCGGAGTATACCATCTACAACCTTTTTGCTGTCCTGCAGGAGTATTTTGACCTGACGCAGGCAGAGACACGAGCGCTGGCAAGGGACTTTGAGCAGGGAAACAGCGGCTCAACGCGGGTGACGCTTGACGGTGTGAACTATTACCTGACCTATGTAAGCGTCAATGTGCAGGATTGGATGTTGGTGAGCCTTGTCCCGGCTGACATCGTAAACGCCGGCATGAATGCGCTGCAATCCAGAACCGTGCTGATCGTGACGGCCTTTGCGCTCTGCCTTGCGGTGCTGGCCATCCTGCTGATCCTGCAAAAAAGCCGTGTCAAGCTGCGCCGGAAAAATACTGAGCTTCTCTACCGGGAGGAGCTGTTTGCAAAGCTCTCTCTGAATGTGGACGATGTGTTCATGATGGTGGATGCAAAGGCCGCCCGGGTGGATTATGTCAGCCCGAACATTGAGCGGCTGCTGGGCATCCCGGGGCAGAAGGTGCGGCAGGATATTGAGGTGCTGAAAAACCTGCATCAGAAGGATGCCCCGGACCGAGAAATAGATTTCTTGGCGGGCCTTATAAGCGGGCAGCAGCGCGAATGGAACTTTGATTTTATTCATCAGCAAACAGGGGAACACCGCTGGTTCCATAATATTGCCATGGGCAGTGAGGTCGAGGGCAGGCGCAAGTACATTCTTGTGATGTCGGACCGAACCGCCGACAAGAAGGTGAATCAGGCGCTCTCGGAGGCTGTTCATGCAGCGGAAACTGCCAACCGTGCCAAGAGCACCTTCCTTTCCAATATGTCCCACGACATCCGCACCCCGATGAACGCCATCATCGGCTTTACCACGCTGGCTGTCAGCAATATTGACAACAAAGAAAAGGTGCGGGACTATCTGGGCAAGATCCTCGCATCGAGCAACCACCTGCTTTCCCTTATCAACGATGTGCTGGATATGAGCCGTATCGAGAGCGGCAAGATCCATCTGGACGAGACCGAGGTGAACCTGTCCGATGTGCTGCACGATTTGAAAACCATCGTCAGCGGGCAGATCCATGCCAAGCAGCTTGAGCTGTACATGGACGCAATGGATGTCACCGATGAGGATGTCTACTGCGATAAGACCCGGCTGAATCAGGTGCTTTTGAACCTGCTGTCCAACGCCATCAAGTTTACACCTGCCGGCGGCACGGTCTCGGTGCGGCTCAAGCAGCTTACGAGTAAAAAGCGCGGCTGCGGGCAGTATGAGATCCGCGTCAAGGATAACGGCATCGGCATGAGCCCGGAGTTTGTCAAAAAGATCTTTGAGCCGTTTGAGCGCGAGCGCACCTCCACGGTCAGCAGGACGCAGGGCACCGGCCTTGGCATGGCCATCACCAAAAACATCGTAGACATGATGGGCGGCACCATAGAGATCCAGACAGAGCAGGGGAAAGGCACGGAATTTATTGTCCGTGTGCCGCTGCGCATCCAGTCGGAGCGCAGACCGGTCGAGAAGATCGCAGCGCTGGAGGGCGTGAAGGCGCTGGTGGTCGATGATGACTTCAACACCTGCGACAGCGTGACCAAAATGCTCATCAAGGTGGGTATGCGCTCGGAATGGACACTCTCCGGCAAGGAGGCCGTGCTGCGTGCGCGGCAATCGATGGAGATGGGCGATGCCTTCCATGCGTATATCATCGACTGGCGCCTGCCGGATATGAACGGCATTGAGGTCACCCGCCAGATCCGCAGCCTTGGCGATGATACGCCGATTATTATTCTGACCGCCTACGACTGGTCGGATATTGAGGTGGAGGCCAGAGCCGCCGGTGTTACGGCGTTCTGCTCGAAGCCGATGTTCATGTCCGACCTGCGCCAGACGCTGATGACCGCCCTCGGCCAGAAGGTGACCGGGGAGGAGGAAGAACTGCTCCCCAACAAGAGCGAGGATTTCAAGGGCAAGAAGATTCTGCTGGTAGAGGATAACGAGCTGAACCGTGAGATCGCGATAGAGATTCTGGGCGAGTACGGCTTTCAGGTCGATACGGCAGAAAACGGTGCTGTGGCCTTGCAAAAGGTAAGCACCTCCGTGCCGGGCTGCTATGATCTGGTGCTGATGGATGTGCAGATGCCGATCATGGACGGCTACGAGGCCACGCGGCAGATTCGCGCGCTGGAAAACCCGGCCCTTGCCGGCATCCCGATCCTTGCCATGACCGCCAACGCCTTTGAGGAAGATAAAAAAAGCGCGCTCGACTGCGGCATGAACGGCTTCCTGTCCAAGCCGATCATCATGGAAGAATTGGTGCATGAGCTGCAGAAGATTCTGTAAAAAAAAACAAATAGCAAATAAAATTGCGGCTGTATCGTAAGATACAGCCGCGCTTTTGTATATAGGCAATACCGCATAATTCTAAGTGCCGATACGGCGAGCGAGGTGCGGCAGCTGCTAAGCCAAAAGCGCAGATAATACTGGATGTCTTATCGAGCATTTTGGCAACGCAGATGCCGTACCGCAGCCGCCGGAGCGGTGCTTAAGCCGTCAGGCGGGAATTGTGCGGTGTTGCCTATACGCTGTTCCTGTCGCAGAGAAGGTAGGGGCGAGCATTGCTTGCCCGCAGGCTTGACGCAAAGGCTTATTCCGCTGTCGGGCGCTGGGCGTTTTTGCCGGTCAGCGCAGCAATAACCTTTACAAGCAGCTTGCTGTCAATAGGCTTTGTGATATGCTCATCCATACCGGCTTCTTTAGATTTCAGTCGATCCTCTGTGAAAGCATTTGCCGTCATGGCGATAATGGGGATCGTTTTTGCGTCCGCCCGGTCAAGCGCGCGAATTTGCCGCGTGGCCTCATAGCCATTCATGACCGGCATCAGGACATCCATAAGGATGGCGTCAAATTCGCCGGGCGCACTCTTTGCAAAGAGGGTGACGGCCTGCTGGCCGTCCCACGCTTTCGTGACCGTGGCACCCTCGTTCTGGATCAGGAACTCGGCAATTTCCATGTTCAGTTCATTATCCTCGACCAGCAGGATATGCAGCCCGCGGATAGACCCCGCCGGGGCGGACGGCTCGGGCGTATGGCTGCCGGCCTGTGTGTCGATCTTAAAGGGAATCGTGATTATAAAGGTCGTGCCTACGCCCTGCGTGCTTTCAAAGCTGATGGTGCCGCCCATTTTCTCGGCAAGGCTCTTTGCGATGGACATGCCAAGACCGGTGCCGCCGAATTTGGACGCGCCGCCCTTCTGCTCCTGCGTAAAGGGCTCGAAGATACGCTGCTGAAATTCCTCACTCATGCCGATGCCGTTGTCCTCACAGACGAACTGCAGCGTTGCGATGCTGCTGTCAGCCGAGGGCAGCTCGCGGGTGTACAGATAAATATGACCGTGATCCCGGTTGTACTTGACCGCGTTGGACATGATGTTCATCAGCAGCCGCTTGAGATGGACCGGACTGCCGATCAGATTGCGATGCTCAATGGTTCTTCCCTTGTGCGCCACCGTGATATTGCGTTCGTCCGCAAGGCGGCCAACTACGCCGGTGACCTCATCAAGTAGGGTTACAACATCAAACGGCTTTTCCTCAAGCTGAATTTCGCCCGATTCCAGCTTGCTCATGTCAAGAACTTCACTGACAAGCTCAAAAAGAATGTCAGAAGCCTCCCGAATTTTCTGGCGGCATTCCGCCTGTTTTTGCAGATCATCGCTGTAATGCTCTGCAACATCAAGCATACCGCTGATGCCGTTGATCGGCGTGCGGATATCGTGGCTCATGCGCTGCAAAAATTCCGTCTTGGCGCGGTTGGCGGCCTCGGCCTTTTTGACCTCCTCCAGCAGGTTTTTCTGGTACTCCCGCTCCTTTTCCTCCTGCTTACGGAGGCTTTTCAGCTTGTCCCTGCGCAGCAGCTGCCAGATCATCAGCAGCACGCTCAGATAGCCAAGTACAAAAACGGCCAAACTCTGGGGCAGTGTGCGGAAGGTGATGGTGTCGGGAATATAAGCGTAGATATAGTGATCGCGCTGGCGCAGCATGATGCCGTAGGAACGCACACCGTCAACATTCAGATGCATCAGGTGCCTGCTGTCGGCATTTTTCTTTAAGGCCTGGATCGCATCGTGTGTATTTGAACTTTGCCCAATCAGCGCAGTGTCGTTGGATGCAATGATCGTGCCACCATCGGTTATAATGATCGTTCCATCAGTGGCCTTCTGGTAGCCGCTCAGCAGGCTCTGCAGTGTCAGGGTATAGCGGTTTGCAAATTCAGCAGAGGTATAATAGAAGGTGACAATAACGCCGGGCGCGTCCCTGCGCGCGCAGGCAGACATATCAATGTGCGAGCCGTCATTTTGGTTGATCCGCTGCGAATAGACCTTCTCGTCATGAATGGCGGTATCCAGAATAATATCCCGGTCAAGATTGTCGTGGACCCTCGCCAGCGTGCGGTCATCCGAGCTGTATTCACACACGGTGTTTCCATCCGGGTCCAGCACGACAATGCCGGTCAGCCACAGCTGCTCGGTACTCTCCCGCAGCAGCTTATAGGTAAGCTCCTGCCCGGCCGCGGTCTCGGCCTCGATATTTGTGCTGACCTGCCGGGTGCTTTCGATGGAGCGCAGCAGGCTTTTGGATTCGGACGCTTCATTATAATGGGTATAGGTGGCGCACTGGATCTTGACATAATTTACGATGCCCAAAAGATCGGCCTGTTCGCGGGCCTTATCACTCTGAAAGAGCGACAGCGCGACAAGGCAGAGCAGACATATTCCCAGCAGCGCCCCGCAGATCCAGAATTTTTTGCCCGGGGCAGCAGATTTAGTTGTCTTTTTCAAGAGTATCCACCTCAAGGTATTTTTCCGGCTCGTCAAGATACTTTCCGATGATTTTTAAGGAAGTGCCGTCCTGCCGCATTTCCTCCAGAGTGCGGTCAAGCTCTTGGCAAAGACCGCGGTCATCGTTGTTTGCAAAGGCAACGCCGATGCCGACCGTCATAAGAGGATCTTCCAAAATGCGGAATTTGGCATCGTAATCCTTCATATACTGCACGACGGATTCCTCGTGCGCGCCCACCGCATCGGCATAGCCTTTTTCCAGAAAGGTGAAGATCAGCTCTCTGTGGCCAAGGCTGATGAGGTTGCCAAGCTTGGGGATCCGCTCGTCAGTGCGCTTCAGAAAGATGGCCTCCGGCTTCGTTGTGGACTGAACAGCAAGGTTTTTGCCGGCGAGATCCTGCAGGGTGTAGATATCGCTGCTCTCGTTCACGGCAACGACCTGACGGCTTGCTATATACGGGCCGGCCCACTGGTAGTCGTCCAGCCGTCCCTCCATAGAAAAGCAGCCCATGATGCAGTCGATGGTGCCGCTCTCAACGAGTTCCTTCTTTTTCTCCCAGTCGATCTGTACGATCTCGACCCGGTAGCCCATTCTTGAGAAGGCCTCGGTGGCCAGCTCGACATCAATGCCGGTCGGGTTGCCGTCCTCATCGAGATAGTTGTACGGCGGGTAGCTGTCACTGCCCAGCTTTATGACAGGCAGGTCATCCGCTTTGCTGCCGCTGCTTGCCGTGCCGCAGCCGGTAAGGAGTGCGGCTGTCATAAAAAGCGAAATCACAGCAACAAGAATTTTCCTGATTTTCATCACTTGTATCCATTCTGGCCGGTCTATTCAGGGCCTTGCGCATACCAAAAATGTGCAACCCGGTATGCGGCAGATAAATATTGAGACAGAGTAACAGAGCTATTATAGCACACAACCGTGATTTTTCAAGAGCAGAATGTAGGTGACGTATCTGTATACAGTAAAGAAAAAGTAAAATATACTTGTGCGGTGCTGTGCATAGCAATTTGATTAGACACAATGCGGCAAATCGCACAAATGTATTTACTATTATGCGGTAATTCTGGCTGTAAGAGCAAAAGCAAAATAAATTCCTATAAACATATTGACATAGTAGGTAAATGGGTGTATCATACACCCATCGAATCCAAACAACTACCGCGAAGGGAGAAGTCACTATGTACCGTATCAGCAAAATTGCATCCATCATGTGTTGTCGAATACCGTGCTGCCGGGCAAACTGTATGGCCGCGGTGCATTCGCTCTGTTCGCGCTGCACCGATGTAGGGCACCCGCATTGCGGGTGAAGCCATATACCGTACCTGCCCGGCCGCTTCTGTTAAGCGCCGGGCATTTTTGTATCCTGATGTAAAAACAAACGATAAACGACCGATATAAAGGAGAAATTGAGTATGAAACGCATTGTTAAAAAGACCGCCGCCGCTCTGCTGGCCTTCACCTTGACCGCCGCTGTTTTTTCCGGGTGCGGCAGTACCGCCTCCTCCGCTGCACCGGCAGACGCAACGGCTGAAAGCACCTTTGCTGCGAGCGCAGAGGGCGGGGAACTGGAAAAGGTTAAGGCCGTCGGCAAGCTGGTCATCGGCGTCGAGGGTACCTACCCGCCGTTCACCTACCACGATGACAGCGGCGAGCTGACGGGGCTTGACATCGAGTTGGGCAAGGCATTGGCCGAAAAGCTTGGTGTCGAGGCAGAGTTTCAGGAGGCAGCGTGGGATTCGCTGCTCATCGGCATCGACTCCGGCCGGTTTGATACGGTTATCAACAGCGTCAGCATCACCGATGAGCGCGCCGAAAAATACGATTTTTCTGACCCCTATTATTATGAAGCGCGCCGCGTTGTCGTGCGGGCTGATGATGACAGCATCCAGACGCCGGAGGACTTAAAGGGCAAGAAAATCGCCACAAACGCTACGAACGCCTTCATCCCATGGTATGAGGCGCAGGGCGCAGAGATCGTCGGCGTCGACACCAGCTCTGAGGCTATCGACCTTGTGCTTTCCGGCCGCGCAGACTTCCTCGGCACCAGCGTACCGGTGCTGAACGCCTATCTGGACGAGCATCCCGATGCAAAGGATAAGCTGAAGGAGGCCTTCGTCATCCCGGATTCCGAGGATGTCATTGCCATTCCCGTCCGCAAGGGGGAAACCGAATATCTGGATGCCATCAACGCCGCACTTGCAGAGCTGCGCGAGGAGGGCAAGCTGAAGGAGATCTCCGAAAAGTATCTGGGCGGCGACTATACCGAGTCCGCGTATCAATAACTGTATTACAGGCAAGGTGGAACACAATGACGGAAAGATTGGCGGAGATCCTGATCTCCTCGTTCCCGCGGCTGGTGCTCTACTGCTTTAAGGCCACCATCCCGCTGACGGTATGCATCTACGCGCTGAGCCTTGTGCTGGCGTTTGCACTGGCACTGATCCAGGTGCAGAATGTCCGCATCCTCAAGCAACTGGCCCGCGTCTATGTTTGGGTGTTCCGCGGCACACCGCTTATCGTCCAGATGTATATCATCTTCTTCGGTCTGCCGTCACTGGGGATCACGCTGGACGCGTTTCCCTCAGCGGTCATCGCATTCTCGCTGAATTACGCCGCCTATATGTCCGAAACGATACGCGCTGCGATCCAGTCCGTGCCGGAGGGACAGTGGGAGGCCGGGTATATGATCGGCCTGAGTTCCGGTCAGATCATGATGCGGGTCATTCTGCCGCAGGCGGCGCGGGTCGCGTTCCCTACGCTGTTCAGCTCGTTGATCGGCCTGACGAAGGACAGCTCGCTGGCGGCGAGCATCACGGTGGTCGAGATGTTCAAGACCGCCCAACAGATCGCAGCCCGCACATTTGAGCCGTTTGCGCTTTACTGCGAGGTAGCCCTTGTCTACCTGCTCTTAAACACCGTACTTACCTTACTGCAGGGCGTGCTGGAAAAACGCCTTGCGTGGAATACACCAAAACAAATTGCACAGCTTGGAAAGGAGCCTGCTTAATTATGGCTATTATCAGTGAGATCAACCCCGAGACTGCCCCCGCAAGCATTCAGAAGATTATTGCCGACCATCTGGCCGAGGGCCACGCGATGACCGCAGAAAAGCGCACGCTGCTGCACAATGCAGCTGCGTTCAACGCCGTGGAGGCCGGTTCCTATGCGCTGGATGATGAGCTGCAGCGGCTGATCGGCAAGCGTGCAGCAGACTTTTTTGAATATGCCATCTCACAGACGAACGGCTGCCTTGTGTGCAGCATCTATTTCCGCAACCTGCTCAAGAAAAACGGCATCGACTTTGATACTTTCGAGTTTACCGAGAAGGAGCAGGTTCTGATCGATTACGGGCAGGCCATTGCGGAGGATCCCAAGCATGTGCCGCAGGAGCTGTTTGATAAGCTGAAAGCAAACTTTACCGAGGAGGAGATCGTAGTGATCACCGCCATGGGTGTGATGATGATCGCCAACAACTATTTTAACGATATTCTCGGCGTGACGCCGGATAAACTGGTCTGACAATAAAAGGAGCCTACCCATGTTGGAAGTAAAGGATCTGCATTGCAGCTACGGCACGACCCAGGTGCTGAAGGGCGTTGACATTCGTGTCAACAACGGGGAGGTCATCTCGATACTGGGCAGCAGCGGGTCCGGCAAGACCACCCTGCTGCGGTGCATCAGCTTTTTGCAAAAGGCCGACAGCGGCACCATCCGGTTTGATGACTTTGAAAAGGATATTACAAAGCTTCGCCATAATGAGATCCGTGCCCTGCGGATGAAGATGGGCTATGTGTTCCAGAACTTCAACCTTTTCCGCAACATGACGGTCAGGCAGAATGTGCTGGAGGGGCTGATCACCGCCCGCGGCGTAGACCGGGCCGAAGCGGAGCAGACCGCAGACGAGATGCTGGAAAAGGTCGGGATGCTCCACCGGAAGGATTTTTACCCGGATCAGCTTTCCGGCGGGCAGCAGCAGCGCGTGGCCATCGCCCGGGCCATCGCATTCCGGCCGGAGGTACTGCTTTTCGATGAGCCAACCTCGGCGCTGGACCCCGAGCTGACCCGCGAGGTGCTGAATACCATCACCCAACTGGCTGCCGATGGACTTACGCTGGTGGTCGTCACCCATGAGATGGGCTTTGCCCGCAATGTGTCCGACCGCATCATCTTTATGGAAAACGGCATTGTGGCGGAGGAAGCCCCCGCCAAGGAGTTCTTCCTGCATCCGAAGCAGGAGGCAAGCAAGCGCTTTCTGCGCACGGTCACGGATGATTTCGATTACAGCATCTGACAGGGGAGGAAAGGCAGTATGGCAGGGGTGGTACATTCCATTGATGAGCTGGTGGGTCATACGCCGCTGATGGAGCTTGACCGTTTTGAACGGCAGCAGCACTGCGGGGCGCATATCCTCGCAAAGCTGGAATTTTTTAACCCGACCGGCAGCGTTAAGGATCGCGCGGCGCTGGCGATGATTCAAGCGGCCGAACAAAGCGGGGCGCTGAAGCCGGGCGGGACCATTGTGGAGCAGACCAGCGGAAACACCGGCATCGGGCTGGCGGCATTTGCCGCTGCACGCGGCTACAGGATGGAGATCTTTCTTGAGCGCGGTGCCTCGCTGGAGCGCCGATTGATCCTGCAGGCCTACGGCGCACGGCTGCTGGACTATAAGGATGCAATCGGCCTGCGCCCCGAAGCAGAGCGCAGCCACCCATGGCAGGAGCCGGAGCGCGAGGCAACCCTGACAGAAATCGCCGCCTACTGCAGACGCACGGGGGCGTATTTCAACAATCAGGCAGCCAACCCGGCCAACCCGGAGGCACATTTCCGCACAACAGGGCCGGAGATCTGGCAGGATGCCGGCGGCAATGTGGATGTGCTGGTCTGCATGGCAGGCACAGGCGGTACAGGCAGCGGCACGGCGCGGTATCTGCGCAGCCGCAACCCCGGGCTGCGGGTCGTGCTGGTGCAGCCCCATCCAGACTCCCGCCTGACGCCGGAGCATCCGGATGTGCAGATCATCGACGGTGTTCTGCCGGCCTACGGTGTGCCGGAAGAAGACCTGTCGGAGTATCTGACACCGGATTGGAGCGATGAATACATCAATGTCCGCACGGCCGAGGCCTACGCAACGGCCCATGATGTTCTGCATACGGAGGGCCTGTTTCTCGGCACATCGGCGGCGGCTGCACTGCATGCCGCCGTGCAAGTCGGACAGCGTGCGGAATATGCAGGCAAAAGCATCGCAGTCATTCTGCCGGACAACGGTATGAAATATCTGTCCACACCCATGTATCAACAGACTATATAAGGGGGATACAACCATGAGAATCGGCAATGTAGGCATTTTTGTAAAGGATTTAGCGGGTGCACGAAAATTCTTTGAGGATTACTTCGGCGCAACGCTGCTGAAAACCTATAACGAGGAGGAAAACAACTACTACTCCGACATCCTGCAGCTGGATGAGGGCGCATGGATCGAGCTGATGACAAAGCCTGAGATCGTAGATGCCCCCAAGGATCCCAACCGCACGGGGCTTGCCCATATCTGCATCAAGGTGAACAATCGGCCGGAGTTGGACCGCATCATCCAAAAATTCAAGCAGGACGGCTATAAGATCCAGTATGAGCCGTCCAATCCGACCGGCGGCGGTGAAGTGCGTGCCGTGACCTTTGAGGACATTGTGCTGGAAGTCAACTACACGCCGGAAGCGTAAAGCAACCAGGGCGGGGGGGGGAGTGATCGCCCGGGATACCGAGCAGGGAGAGTGGTACTATGAGTTTATCTATCGAGAGCCGATGTATCCATCTGGAGGGGGACGACCCCGACCCAGAACGCTGCCTTTCTGGCGGCGCTTTCGACAAAGAGCGCCAAGGCCGAGACCACGGATGAGATCGGCGCCTATGTAAAAAGCATGAAGGATGCGCTTTAATGCCGGGACGATTGCAATCCGCAGCCTAAAGCGGTATAATGTGACACAAGCTTTGATGAAAATACAGGCACAAAGACCGTGTGTCGAAAGCTTGGCAAAAGGAGACTTGAGATGGACCGCCGCATTGTGACTGCCGCACAGATGAAAGAAATTGAACGGGCTGCAAATGAACGGGGAATCCCATACCTGCAGATGATGGAGAACGCGGGCCTTGCTGCCTACGCGCAGCTGCGGACACGATTCCCGCAAGCGGAATCACTGCTTGTTGTTTGCGGTAAGGGAAACAACGGCGGTGACGGCTTTGTGCTTGCCCGCGCGGCTGCCTTAGAAGGTTGGCAGGTGACGGTCCTGCTGGCGGAGGGCGAGCCGAAAACACCTGATGCCATAACAAATTATGCACGCCTGGAGGGCCTTCGGATCGCCGTCTGCCGTGATGCTGCAGCTCTGGAGCCGCAGCACTTCAGGGTGGTGGCGGATGCCTTGTACGGCACCGGATTCCATGGAAGTCTGCGCCCGGCCGGACGCGCCGCCTGCGCACTGATACATTGCGCGCATGAGGCAGGAGCGTTTGTATTGGCTCTTGATCTGCCAAGCGGTATTGCAACCGATACGGGCGAAGTCGCCGAAGGGGCTGTCAGTGCTGATCTGACCGTGACATTCGACAGCTATAAACCGCTGCATGCTGCCAAAAATTCTGCTGTGTACTGCGGTGAGATCGTATGTGCAGATATTGGCATTAGATGTTTGGACGATGCAGGGGCATAAGTAAATTACGAAGATAATGGACTTGTATCTGGTACAGTGTATTTTTCTTTCATTATTTTCGTGTGTGCGTGAAGCAACTCCAGTGCCTTTGTCTGTATGCAGGAAAGGTCTGCTTGGTTTGTATGTGCGAATGCAAGTTTGATTTGCGCACAGGCCAGTGCATGACTATCCTTGCTCTTTCGTTCATCTGCTGCCAATAGAAATTTTTGCAGCAATCCTAAATCGCAGCAGTAATGCAGCTCCACCAGCTTTGCCCGGTATTCTAACTCTGCGGGAGTGATTCCCGGGAATCGCTTCATGTCAACGGTGTGCTGTGCCTCGTGCTTTAAAAGAGATACAAGAAACCGTTCGCTTTCAAAATCATACGCCTGCTCGATGCAGTTGATCGTTCCATCGGGCGAAGCCCAGCCGCCCGTACCCTGCTTGCCGAAGGTCAGATAATCCAGCCAACTCCGGAACACGAAGCCTTTCAGAATGTTGACGGTGTATTCGGCTGCACCATCCGGCAATTCGACACGGTAGACGGTCGGGACCGTGTCATGCCAGACATACGGGCCGTAATAGCCCTGTGTTTTCCCGAAAAGCGCATGATAACCGTTTTCTTCAAACACAGACTGAAGCTGTTCGACTAAAGTATCTTCATCGGCATCCGGCATATTCAGAAGGCGCTTCAGCCCGGTCAACAGCTTGTCTGCGGCCGTCGCTTCCGGTGAGCCGCAATAAAAGGTGTCCCGGAAATATACCTGATACAACCGCAAAACAGCGTTGAGCATGTCCGGTATTTCATAGGTGCGGTATATACAATCCTCAAAGATGGCGGTATACGCGGGAAGAATCTCCTTGAACGCCTCATGGCTGCGCATATAGGCAAGAGCGCCTTTCATGTCTCCGTTGAGAAAAAACTGGCTGATCTGCATAGCTGCTCCCTTTAAAGGCGATCGGCGGTCTTTTATGGCTGGCTGCCGTCATATAAGTTGATTTTCTTTTTATAATACACAAATCCCACAAAATCTGCAAGCGCCCAGCCGATGGGAACAGACCACCAGATGCCGGTCACACCGATGGAGGGCAGGGAGGACAGCAGGTAGGCGAGGGCAACGCGGGTGCCCAGCGAGATGACGGTAAGTACAACGCTCATGCCCGGCTTACCCAATGCGCGGTAGAGGCCATACAGCAAAAACAGGCAGCCGATACCGCAGTAAAACGAACCCTCAATATGCAGATACCGCACACCCTCACGCAGAATTTCAATTTCCCCGGCATCGACAAAAAGCAGCATCAGTGGTTTGGCAAATGCGCAGACAAACGCGGACAGCACCACGCAGAAGGCAGCCGAAATCAAGACAGCGCTTTTCAGACCGGAGCGTATGCGGTCGTTTTGCTTTGCACCGTAGTTCTGCGCAATAAAGGTGGAGAAGGCGTTGCCGAAATCCTGCACCGGCATATAGGCAAAGGCATCGATTTTCACGGCAGCGGCAAAGGCTGCCATCACAACGGGGCCAAAGCTGTTCACAAGCCCCTGCACCATAAGAATACCGAGGTTCATCACCGACTGCTGGACACAGGTCAGCGAGGAATAGGAGAATATTTCCCGGACCCTCTGTGCGCGTAAGGTGCGCGGCCTTGCAACCGAGCGCACCTGCGGAAAGCGCACCCAAGTGTAGACGGCAATACCCACACCGGAAATATACTGCGCAATCACGGTGGCCTGTGCAGCCCCGGCGACCGCCTTGTTTAACCCTACGACAAACCAGAGATCCAGCACGATGTTCAGCACCGAGGAAACCGCCAAAAAGACCAGCGGGATCACTGAATTGCCGATGGCCCTTAAATACGAAGCAAAAAAGTTGTACAGGAAAATGGCGGGTATCCCTAAAAAGACGAGGAACAGGTAGACGCGCATATCGCCCCAAACCTCGGCAGGAACCCGCAGAAAAATGCGAAGTCCGTCAAGGCACGCAAAGGCGATAAGGTTCAAAAGCACGGCGATAAGCGCAATGCAATAAAATGATGCGCAGAGGCTTTCCTGCAGGGCAGTTTCGTCCCGCTGTCCGAAACGCATGGAAAACAGTGCGCCGCTGCCCATGCAAAGCCCCAGAATGACCGAGGTCAAAAAGGTCATCAGCGTAAAGGCAGACCCGACTGCCGCCAAGGCGTTTCGCCCTAAAAATTGCCCGACGATCAGCGTGTCAGCAATGTTATAGCACTGCTGCAGCAGATCACCCAAAATCATAGGGATGGCAAAAAGGAGCATTGACCGCACGACAGGACCCTTTGTTAAATCTCGGTTCATAGCGAATCCTCACAAAACGAAAGCTGATAATTACGAATCGCAACTATTATAACGCGGCAAAGACGGCGCGTCAACAGCATATTTACTTTTGGAAAGAATGGTGCTATGATACGCATAGAAAGTTTACAGACGGAGGGAACGCTATGTATCTGGACGGGCTGGACGCACTGGATCAGAAAATCGTACAGCTGCTCATAGAAAATGCGCGCATTTCCTACTCGGACATCGGGGAGAAAATCGGCATATCCAGAGTGGCCGTGAAGGCAAGAATCCAGACACTGGAGCAAAAGGGCATCATTGAGGAGTATACGACCGTCATAAACCCGCAGAAAATCAGCGGTGCGGTGTCCTGCTACTTCGAGATCGAGACAGCGCCCGACTGTCTGGCACAGGTCACGCAGATTTTGAACCGGCACGACACGGTCACGCAGATCTACCGCGTGACCGGCAGGGATAAGCTGCATGTTCACGCCGTTGCGGCTTCTGCAAAGGAAATGGAAACCTTCTTGCACACAGTCATCGACACCCTGCCCGGTGTGCAGAGCTGCAGCTGTAATATGATTTTGTCGCGCATCAAGGATATAAAAGGGCTGCGCTTATAAAGGGTGCCTTGCACCATGCGGCGCAAAAGGCCGCATACCGAGCTGATATGCCTGATCCGCTATTCTAAATGTATCTCATTTTTAGGGAGGCAACTGCCTATGCAGCCGTTATCTGACCGTACTGCCGGTTTTACGGATTCTGTCATCCGCCGAATGACCCGTATCTCCAATAAATATGGAGCGGTAAATCTTTCACAGGGGTTTCCGGATTTTGACCCGCCGAAGGAAATTTTGGACCGTCTGGCCGAGGTCGCCCATGAGGATTACCACCAGTATTCCATCACTTGGGGCGCACAGAATTTCCGCGAGGCTCTGGCTGCAAAGCAGACGCACTACATGGGCCGCGCCATCGACCCGGACAGTGAGATTGTCGTAACCTGCGGCAGCACCGAGGCGATGATGACCGCTATGATGACGGTGACGAACCCGGGGGATAAGGTAGTCATCTTCTCGCCGTTTTACGAAAACTACGGTGCGGACACGATTTTGAGCGGTGCGGAGCCGATTTATGTACCACTGACACCGCCTGATTTCAACTTCGATCCGGAGGTGTTGGAGGATGCTTTCCGCCAGCATCCCAAGGCGCTTATTTTATGCAATCCATCAAACCCCTGCGGAAAGGTGTTCACTCGTGCGGAATTGGAAACCATCGCTGCACTGGCGAATAAATACGATGTCTATGTCATCACCGATGAAGTTTATGAACATATCGTCTATGCGCCGCACACCCACACTTACTTTGCAACCCTGCCCGGCATGTGGGAGCGGACGATCTCCTGCTCATCGCTGTCCAAGACATATTCTGTAACAGGCTGGCGGCTGGGCTATGTCATCGCACCCGCGCCCATCATCGAACGCGCAAAAAAGGTACACGACTTTTTGACGGTCGGCGCTGCAGCCCCATTACAAGAGGCCGTTATACCCGGCTTGAAATTCGGGCAGGACTATTACGATGATTTGCTGCAAAAATATACGCATAAGCGAGATCTGTTCTGCAAAGGCTTGGACGATTTGGGCCTTGTCCACAACATCCCGCAGGGGGCGTATTATGTGATGCTGGACATCTCTGCGTTCGGTTATGACAGTGACCTGCAATTCTGTGAGGATCTGGCTGCCAAGGTCGGTGTAGGCGCTGTACCGGGCTCCAGCTTTTTCCGGGAGCCGGTCAATCATTTGATCCGTTTCCACTTTGCCAAGAAAGATGATACTCTGAACGAGGCACTCAACCGTTTGGAAACACTGCGAGAAAAGATCCCTGAAAAAGGAACAAAGTAAAAACAAGAGGAAATGAAAGCGCCTCTGCCGATACCCAACCGGCAGAGGCTTTTTGCGTGCAAGGATAACCGCGCGTTTTGTAAGTATCTTTGCCCCATCACGGTGTTTCTCAAGCCGATGAGTTACTTTTCGCTTCTTTGTGTCCAAAGGTATGGCCCACAAAACCCTATTCTAGGATGGCGCTTACGGCCAGCCTGAAAAAAACCAATGTCCGTCTTTTGGCAGCAGAAATGATTATAGTATGACGCAATGAGCAGAGCAGTGTTTTGTCGTGGCAGGCTGGTTTGGACTAAGGCAACACCGCATAATTCCCGCCTTACGGCTTAAGCACCGCTCCGGCGGATCTCCGCGCCAAGAGCCGCCGCAAGCGGCGGTTGCGCTCCGAAGCGCCTCGCTGCGGCTCGGTGTGCGGCACGGCATCTGCGTTGCCAAAATGCTCGATAATACACAAAGTATTATCTGCGCTTTTGGCTTAGCAGCTGCCGCACCTCGCTCGCCGTATCGGCACTTAGAATTATGCGGTATTGCCCTAAAAATCTTCTGTCGATGCCGCAATAAACCTAACAATCAAAAACAAAACTTCAAAAATCCTGTGCTTCCGCATGAATCGTAGAAAAACACTTGCGTTTCTTGTGCAGTCTGCTATAATAATACCATCATCACAGAACACGAACGGGACAAAGGGGTCGCGTACTTACCAAAGTATGCGGCCCCTTTTCCTATAGCACAAAGGCGTGCAGTACCTGTCGCAGGGCTGCACGCCTTTCTGTTTTGGATGAAAGAGGGCATATCAGAGAAACGGAAAGAGAGGGTCACACAATGAAAAAGCGTACTCGAGTTTTAGCACTTACCGTGGCAGTCGCCATGTCCGCAAGTCTGTTGGCAGGCTGCAGCTCCAGCGCCCAGCAGGGCGAAGCGGCCGCTTCCAGTGAGGCCCCGGCCAGCACTACTGCCGCAGCGGATGGCGAGGAAGACAACATCATTCGTGTGGGCGTTGTCTGCTCAATGACCGGCGGCTCCGCCATTTACGGCGAGGGCGCACAGAACGCCATTGCTATGGCCGTCGAGGAGATCAACGCCGGGGACTCCGGCTATAAGATCGAGATCGTCAACGGCGGCAAGGTCGCAGACGATGCCAAGGACGCCAAGCAGGCCATGAACGCCTACAACAAGGTCATGGCGGACTCTCCGGAGGGCATCGTTGGCAGCTTCTTCTCCTCGGTCACACTGCCCATGGCAGAGCAGGCCTCCAAGGACGGCATGCTGCTGCTGGCGACCGGCGCAACCAACGCCGACGTTACCTTAAAGGGCAACACGATCTTCCGTAACTGCTTCATCGACCCGTATCAGGGCAAGATGGCAGCGCTTTTCGCCAAGGACAAGGGCTTTACCAAGGCTGCGGTCATCTACGCCAAGGACGATGACTACTCCAACGGTCTGAAGGATGCCTTTATTGAAAACTGCGAGGCCAACGGCATCGAGGTCACCTACACCGGTGAGTGCATGTCCACCGATACCGACTTCTCCTCGCAGGCAGCGCAGGCCGTGGCCAGCGGTGCAGAGCTTTTGTATTATCCCTGCTTCCTTGACACCGTTCCGCTGCTGGTCGGTGCAGCCCGCAATGCAGGCTTTACCGGCGCGATCATGGGCGGCGATGCCTGGGATGGCTCCGACACGACCGGCCTTGCCGCACAGTTTGAGGATTGCTACTTCACGAACCACTACTCCAGCGAGGACACCGCCCCGGCTGTCCAGAACTTTGTGCAGAAGTACACCGAAAAGTACGGCACCGAGAGCCTGAACGCCTGCGCCGCCCTGTATTATGACGCTATGTACATGCTGGTGCAGGCAGCCGAGAATGCAGGCGGCACCGATACGGCCAGCCTTGTCAAGGGCATGACCGGCATGAGCTTCACCGGCGTCGACGGCAACATCACGCTGGACGAGAACGGCGACGCGATCAAGAGCATTGCTGTCAACACCTATGTGGACGGCGCGGTCAAGTGGACGGAAACGCTCGGCTCTGACGGCAAGGTCGTTTCCAAGGCTGAATAACAAGTAAAGTCCAAAGACGGATGGGAGATGTACACGGTGGTGCTGCAACCCGCAAGGAACGCCTGCCGTGTACATTCCTTTTTTTGAAACACCGTAGGAAAGGGGAATGGACCACAAATGAGCTTCTCATTGTTTTTCCAAAGCCTGATCAATGGATTGAATCAAGGCGCGATCTACGCACTGATCGCTCTTGGCTACACAATGGTCTATGGCATCATCCGTATGATCAACTTCGCGCATGGTGATTTTATCATGATCGGCGCATACACGCTGTTCTACACAATCCCGCTGATGGTCAACGCGGGTATGCCCGCTTGGTTGGCGGTCATCCTCGCCATTGCGGTCTGTGCCGTGGTCGGCGTGCTGGTCGAGATCCTCGCCTACCGCCCGGTGCGCAAGGCAGGCTCCATGTCCGCGCTGATCACGGCGCTGGCGATGAGCATCTTCCTTGAAAACCTCGCGATGGTGCTGTTTGGCGCAAAGCCCCACAACGTGCAGGCCATCTTCAGCCTGCCCACCATCACGGTCGGCAGCGTGGCGCTGCCGCTGAACGTGCTGCTGACGATCGCCATTGGGTTGGGCATCATGATCGCGCTGCAGCTGTTCGTCAAGAAAACCAAGCTCGGCAAAGCGATGCGCGCCGTGCCGCAGGATAAGGATGCGTCAACTTTGGTAGGCATCAATGTCAACAAAATTATCACCACGACCTTCGCCATCGGTTCGGGGCTGGCGGCGGTAGCGGCGCTGATGTACTGCGCCACCTATCCCCGCGTCACGAACGACATGGGCTCGATGATGGGCATGAAGGCCTTCATCGCAGCCGTCCTCGGCGGCATCGGCATCATCCCCGGCGCGATGCTGGGCGGCATCCTCATCGGGTTGATTGAAATTTTTGTCAAGCTGTTTGCCCCCGGCTGGTACGAGGCCGTGACCTACGGCACGCTGATCGTCATTCTGCTGGTGAAGCCTTCCGGCATTTTGGGCAAGAATGTCGGCGAAAAAGTGTAAGGGAGCGTGAACGAGATGACGAAACGACGGCTGGCCTCCTACGGGCTGAACTTAGTGGGCGTTGCGCTGCTGTATGCGCTGTTCACGCTGGCTTTTGCCTGTAACGCCTTCGGCAAAAGCACGACCTATATTCAAGGCATCTGCACGACTGCCTGCTACACGATCATCATGGTCACTTCGCTGAACTTGGTCGTGGGCTTCATGGGCGAGTTTTCGATGGGGCACGCGGGCTTTGTCTCGGTGGGCGCGTATGTCTCGGCCATTGTGTCCGGCGCGCTGGCCGGGCACGGGCTTTCGGATCTGGCGCTGCTGCTCGTCGCCATTCTGGCGGGCGGGCTGGCCGCGGGGCTGATGGGCGTGGCGGTCGGCATCCCGGCGCTGCGCCTGCGGGGCGACTACCTCGCCATCGTCACAATGGCCTTCGCCGAGATCATCCGCGTCTGCTTCTGCAACTTTTCCATCACCGGCGGCGGCAAGACGATGAGCGGCATCCTCAAGCTCGCGACATTTGACCGCGCGTTCTGGATCATGGCGGTCTGTGTGACGATCATGTTCCTGTTTGTGCGCAGCCGCTTCGGCCGCACGGTGCAGGCCATCCGCGAGGATTACATCGCAGCGGCGGCCTCCGGCATCAACGTGACCTATTACAAGGTGCTGACCTTTGCCATCTCGGCGTTCTTCGCGGGCATCGGCGGCGGCGTCTACGCCCACTATATGACGGCGATGATCCCCACGAACTTCAACTTCAACTATTCGGCCGAGCTGCTGAGCGAGGTCATCATCGGCGGCACCGGCTCGCTGACCGGCTCCATCATCGGCGCGGCGTTTTTGTCCAGCCTGCCGGAGCTGATGCGCGATTTCTCCACCTACCGTATGCTGGCCT
>ERZ827108.417-NODE-417-length-72841-cov-7.434493_pt1 | contig 72841 bp, 62 predicted proteins | sample MGYA00519921_ERZ827108 | MGnify/ENA primary metagenome ERZ827108 (study PRJEB31778, sample SAMEA3449258) | human gut metagenome | biome: human gut; feature: human-associated habitat; material: faeces | place: United Kingdom | collected 2010/2012 ... | reverse complement strand
GCGGGGTAATCATGCCGATGGCGATGCCGACCACAAAGAGGATGCCGAAGTGCAGGGTGGAAATGCCCAGCGCACGCACCAGCGGCAGGAAAACCGGGGTCAGGATGATGATTGCGGAGGACGTCTCCATGAACACGCCCGCAACCAGAATAATCAGGGAAATCAGGAAGAGGATGACGTATTTGTTGGTGGAAACGCTCAGCACGGCGGAGGAGATGGCTTCCGGAATCTTCCAGTTGGCCAGCGCCCAGCCGAACGGGCCGCTGCATGCAATGATAATCATAATGACGGCGCTGGTCTTCGCGGAGCCGAGCATCGTCGTATAGAGCTTTTTGAGGCTCATGTCGCGATAGACGAACGTGGACACCAGCAGCGCGTAGACCACGGCCACGGCCGCCGCCTCGGAGGGGGTGAAGTAGCCGGAGAAGATGCCGCCCAGAATGATCGCGGGCATCAGGATGCCGGGGATGGCCTTCAAAAAGGTTTTGCCCACGTTTTTGAGGGAGAACGGCGCGCCCTTGGGATAGTTGTTTTGATACGCCTGATAGAGGGCGATGGCGATAAGCATCATGCCCATGATGACGCCCGGCAGGAAACCGGCGCTGAACAGACGGCTGACGCTTTCCTCCGCGATGACGGCGTAGAGAACCATCGGCACGGACGGCGGAATGACGACGCCGATCGTACCGGCGGCGGCGACGAGCGCGGCGGCGGAATCCTCGCGGTAGCCGCGCTTTTTCAGCTCGGGCACGAGCGTCGCGCCGACGGCGGCGGTAGTCGCCGCGCCCGAACCGGAGATGGCGGCGAAGAACATGCCCGCCAGCACGGAGACGACGGACAGGCCGCCCTTAATCATGCCCAGCAGGGACTCGCAGAACTCGACGAGCACCTTGGAGATTCTGCCGCCCGCGAGCAGGTCGCCCGCGAAGATGAAGAACGGCACGGCGATCAGGCTGAAGGAATCGCAGCTGGCGAACATACGCTGCACCACGATCATCATTTTGGCGTCGCCGAAGCCCGCGAACATCGTCGTCGCGGCGGCGGAGCAGATGGCAAACGCAACCGGTACGCCCAGCAGCAGAAGGGCGATAAACACGCCGAAGAGAATGACTGCCATTAGCCCTTGACCTCCTTCATGGTTTCAACCTCGCCCAGCGCCATGACCAGCGCGTGGAGCATCAGCACGCCCATGCTGATGGGGATGCACAGGTAGATGTATTTCATCTTGATGGGCAACGCGGTGGCCGTCTTGACCAGCTTGCCGCAGTATTTGCAGCTGTAAAACAGCAGCACGGCGAAGAGCGCGCAGCAGATCGCATGCACCGCGATGCGCATGACGGAGCCGAGCTTTTTGGGCACCATATCCTGAATGAAGGTGATGGCGATGTTGCCGCCGTGGCGATAGACGCAGGTTGCGCCCAGAAAGGTGGACCAGATGAGCAGGTAGCGCGTCACCTCGTCCGACCAGCTCAGGGAGGTGAAGAACGTGCGGCAGACGATCTGCGCGGTGGTGATGACGACCATCAGGCCGAGCATCACCACGATGAGCACGCTGCACACCCGATCGAGCGCGTCGCTGACGGGCGAAAGAATTTTCTTGAGTATCATGGGGGTGCCTCCGTTTTTTCCCGTAATTTCAAAGGGTAAAAAAACGTTTCCTCCCCTCGCGGGAGAGGAAACGCGGGAGCGGCTGAATTACTCGGCCAGCAGCGCCTGAATCCGGGCGATGTAGTCCGCGTACTGCGGATAAGCGTCGTAGACACTCTGCACCGCGGCGCGGAGAGAATCGACGTCCGGGTTCTCGACGACTTCAACGCCGTGGCTCTTGATGGTCGCGAGCTGATCGGCTTCCTGCTCGGCGACCCAGGCGCGCTCATACTCGGCGGCTTCCTGCGCGCTCTGCAGGAAGATCGCCTGCGTGGCTTCGTCCAGGCTGTTGAACACATCCAGGCTCATGGTGATGATGGCGGTGGAGTAGCTGTGGCGGTCGAGGGTCACGTACTGCTGGCCGTAATCCCACAGGCTGTAGGAATAGATGACATTGATCGGGTTCTCCTCGCCCTCGATGGTGCCCTGCTGCATGGCGGTCAGCGCCTCAGCCCAAGCCATCGGAACGGCGTTGACCTTGAGCGCCTTGAAGGTCGCGGTGTAAACCTCGTTTTCCATCACGCGCAGCTTGAGGCCGGCGAGATCGTCGGCGCACGTCACCGGGCGAACGGAGTTGGTCACGTTGCGGAAGCCGCGCTCGGCGTAGGCCAGACCCTTCAGCCCCGCGTCCTCCAGCGTATCCAGCAGCTCGCGGCCGATTTCGCCGTCAAGCACCTTATAGGCTTCCTCGTTGTTGGCGAACAGGTACGGCATATCCAGAACGCCCATCATCTCCGAAAAGTTGACGAACGGGCCGCTGGTGATGATGCCCATATCCAGCATGCCGGTGCTCATGGAATCGAGCATGTCGCTCTCGCCGCCCAGCGTGCCGTTCGGATAAATCTCAATCTTATATTCGCCGTTCGTGCGCTCGTCCACAAGCTCGGCGAATTTTACGGCCGCCACGTGGAAGCTGTCCTGCTCGTTGACCGTGGTGCCCAACTGCAAAGTCGTTTCGGCCAGCGCGCCCGCGCCGGTCATCGCCAGCGCCAAAGCGGCGGCGGCAAAGGTCGTCAATTTCTTCATGGTTTTCTCCTCCGAAAAAAGTGTTGCTCTCGGTCGCCGCAACGGGCGATAGAACACATTGTACTCGTTTTGAAAAGAATGTCAACACTTTTCATGCGTCAGATGAAAAACGTTCATGTTTCAAAACGGACAAAACGAAAACGCACACCCCCGACTTCATAAAAAAAGGCAGAGAGCCGCGTATCCTGCCGATAACGCGACCCTCCGCTTATCAAAGAGAGGAGGCGGTGCTTGGCGCATCACGCCCGACGGGTCTTCCTTCCGGGCGGATGCGCGGCCATGACGACGGCGAATCTCGCGGCGGCGGACAGACGGTTCGGGTCTGAGCTGCTTGCTCAGCTCCTCGCCCTCTATGATGTCCGGCGCGCGGCGATTTATGCGCGCGGAAGAGAAAAATGTGATGAAACGGTCAGACGGCCGGTTTGGCGCAGGACAGCGCGCGGGAAAGCGCCTCGTCCGAAAGCGTCGCGCCCGCGGTTTGAACCACCTGCGCGCTGACGCGATTGCCCAGCGCGACCGCATCCGGAAGCGAAAGGCCGCGCGAGAGCCCCAGCAAAACGGCGCCCGCGTGCGCGTCCCCCGCGCCGATGGTATCCGCCACGCGCTCGACCGGCTGACCCGGCACGGTGAGCAGCGCGCCGTCCTCGGCCAAAACCCGCGCACCGTGCCTGCCCAGCGTGGCGATAACCGGCGCCTGCGTCTTTTGATGCAGGGCGCGCATCGCCTCATCCAGATCGGAGAGCCCGGAAAGCGCGCGCGCCTCCGAAGCGTTCAGATGGAGCATCGGGTGCAGGGCGAAGAGCGCCGCCGTTCTTTCCGGCGCGATTTGCGCGCCGCGCGGCCCCGGCGCGTACAGAATTCGATCAATCGGGGCGGTTTTGAGATAATCCGCCAGCAGACCGCCGGTCTTTTCCTCGATTTCAAGCCCGCAGACATAGCCGTAGGCGTAGCGCTCGGCGGCGTAACGCGCCATCCATGCGGGATCAAAGCTGTATTCCGCGCCGTGGATGGATAGGAACGTCCGCTCGCCCCCGGCCTCGACGAGGCAGTAGCAGCCGCCGTTCGCCGCGTCCGGCAGATAGACGGGCTGCGCGAAGGGGAGCGTTTGGAGTCGATCCCTGACGAAAGCGCCGAACACGCCCTGAAGGCCGACCGGGGTGACGAACGTGACCGGCGCGCCGCCGCGCCCCAGAATGTTGGCGGCGTTGTAGGCGCAGCCGCCGATGGCGAACTGCTGGCCGTCGGGATGCAGGTTTTCCTCGGTATGGGGAAGGTGATCGACGCGGATGATGACGTCCACGCAGGTCGAGCCGATGACGAGCACTTGATTTTCCATAATGTCCTCCGCTGGCAGCAAGAATAATATCAGTATACGCCCCTTGAAGCCGCGCGTCAATTATGATATATTTTGAGTATGGAAGCGCGAGAAGAGGAACGTTTGGGGCGCCGCCCCAAACCCCGGCAGGAACCTGAGGTTCCTGCACCTCCCAATTGGGGAACGGAGGAATATGAAGATGAGAACCGGTTTTACGGAAGTTCGGAAAGAGATCGACGCGATCCAGCCGGAGCTGGTGCGCATCCGCCGCGATCTGCACCGCTTCCCGGAGACGGGCTGGCTGGAAATGCGGACGACGGCAATTCTGGCGAAGGCGCTTCGGGCGATGGGGTATGAAACATACACGGGGCGCGCGGTCTGCAGGGAGGGCGCGCGGCTGGGTCTGCCGGACGAGGCGGCCTTGGCGGCGCACGCCGAGCGGGCGCTCGCGCAGGGCGCGCCGGAGGACGAGCTGACGCGGGACGTCCGCGCGGGCTACACGGGCGTGGTCGCCGTTCTGCGCTGCGGCGAAGGGGCGACGCTCGCGATGCGGTTTGACATCGACGCGCTGCCGATGGCGGAATGTCCGCAGGAGACGCACAGGCCGACGCGGGAGGGCTTTGCGAGCGTGAACCCCGGCATGATGCACGCCTGCGGCCACGACGGTCACGCGGCCATCGGCCTTGGCGTCGCGCGCATTCTGGCGGCGCACAGGGACGCGCTGCGCGGCACGGTGAAGCTGATCTTCCAGCCGGCGGAGGAAGGCGTGCGCGGCGCGTATGCCATCGTGAAAAACGGCTGGCTCGACGACGTGGACGTGCTGCTGGCCTCGCACATCGCGCCGACGGGGCAGGCGGACGACGGCGACGTGACGGTGGGCACATGGGGCAGTCTGGCGACGACAAAATACGACGCGGTCTTCACCGGGCGCGCGGCGCACGCGGGCGGCTTCCCGGAGCAGGGGAAAAACGCGCTGCTGGCGGCGGCCTCCGCCGCGCTGGCGCTGCACGCCATTCCGCGCCACAGCGGCGGGCAGAGCTTCGTCAACGTGGGCACACTGCGCGCGGGCTCGGGGCGAAACGTCGTGCCGGATCACGCGCTGATGCAGGTGGAGGTGCGCGGCGAAACGACGGAGATCAACCGGTTTATGATGGCGCGGACGGAGGAAATCTGCCGGGGCGCGGCGGCGATGCAGGGCTGTGCGTGCAGCCTGACCGTGATGGGCACGGCGGAGGGACAGCACAGCGATTTGGCGCTGATCGAGCGCATCGGCGCGGTCATCCGCCGCGATCTGCCGGGGCTGACGCTTTCCACCGAGCAGAACGCCAAAAACTGGGGGAGCGACGATGTCTCCGTGATGATGAACCGGGTGCAGGCGCACGGCGGGCAGGCGGCGTATATGCGCGCCATGGCCGATATGGCGGGGGCGCAGCACACGGTCACGTTTGACTTTGACGAGGCCGTGCTGGGCAAAAGCGTTGCGGTGTTCTGCGCGGCGGCGATGGCGCTGATGGGGGAAGAAGCATGAGGACAGCGATTGAAAACGCCGTCGTCCTGACGATGGACGACGACATGCGCGTGCTGGACAGGGGCTACGTGCTGACGGACGGAAAAAACATCGCCGAGGTGGGCGAGGGGGCTTTTGCGGGCGAGGCGGACGAGCGGATCGACGCGCGCGGGGGCATCCTGCTGCCGGGGTTTGTGAACACGCACTGCCATGTGTCGATGGTGCCGTTTCGCACGATGGGCGACGACTGCCCGGACAGGCTTCGGCGCTTCCTGTTCCCGCTGGAAAACGAGGCGATGACGCGCGAGCTGGTCTATCGCGGCGCGGTGTTCGGCATCGGGGAAATGCTGCTGGCGGGCGTGACGACGTTTACGGACATGTATTATTTTGAGGACGAGGTGGCGCGCGCCTGTGTGCAGACGGGCATGCGCGGCTATCTCGGCGAAACGCTGATCTCCCAGCCGACCTGCGACAGCGCCCTGCCCGGCGGCGGGCTGGCGATTGCCAAGGCGATGTTTGACACGTGGCGCGGGGAGGCGCTGGTGCGCCCGATTGTCGCGCCGCACGGCACGACGACCTGCGACGAGGCGCTCCTGCGCGCGGGCGCGGAGCTGGCCGCCGAGCATGACACGCTGTTTACGCTGCACGCCAGCGAAATGGACTACGAGATGAAGTTCTTCGCGGAGCGCGGGGAAACGCCGACGCGCTATCTGGCAAAAATCGGCGCGGTGAACGAGCGGCTGCTGGCGGGGCACTGCATCCACATGACGCAGGCGGACATCGAGATTCTGGCGGAAGGGAACGCGGCCATCGCCCACTGCATCGGCAGCAACACGAAGGCGGGCAAGGGCGTTGCGCCGATGGCGGCGGCGGCGCGCGCGGGCGTTCGCTTCGGGCTGGGCACGGACGGGCCGTCCTCCGGCAACACGCTGAGCCTGTTTGACCAGATGCGCCTGTTTGCCGACTGCCACAAGACGGCGAACCACGACCGCGCGCTCTTTCCGGCGAAGGAGATCGTGCGGGCGGCGACGCGGGGCGGCGCGGAGGCGCTGCGCGCGGGGGGCGAATTCGGCCGGCTTCAGCCGGGAATGCGGGCGGATCTGGTGCTGGTGAGCGTGGACGCGCCGCACCTTTTCCCGGTCTACAACCCCTATTCGGCGCTGGTTTACGGCGCGAACAGTTCGGATGTGAGCCTCGTGATGGCCTCCGGCGAAACGCTGGTGCGCGGCGGAAAGCTGACGCGGCTCGACATGCGGGAGGCGAAGGCGCGGCTGCTGGAGCAGATGGGGCCGTTTATGCAGAGTGCGGCAAAATACGCGGACATCATTTGACGACCGAGAGCAAAAACACGAACATTCCGACACATAAAGCGGCGAAATGATTATTTTTTCAAAAAGAGAGGAAGAAGAATTGACACATTCCGCGCTTTATGTTAAAATGAAATGCATTTTTACCGAACATTGTATCTGCGGAAAGGGTGAAACCTTCGGTGAATCGAAAAAATCGTTGGATTGCGGCGGCGCTGGTGCTGCCCGGTGTGCTGTTTATCGTGTTTTTCATGCTCGTTCCGCTGTTTTCGCTTTGCCTGACCTCGTTTTTTCCGGGCGAGCGCTTTTCGCTCTCCTCGTATTTCTCGCTCTTTGGGGATGTGTACTTCCAGCAGGTGTTTATCCGCAGCCTGCGGCTCAGCCTGCTGAGCACGGCGCTCTGCGCGCTGCTCGGCTTCCCGACGGCGTATTACATCGCCAAACATTCCCGGCACAAGGGCATGATGATGGCGCTGGCCGTCTTCCCGATGTTCACCAGCCCGGTCATCCGCTCCTTTAGCTGGATGGTCATTCTCGGCAAAAAGGGCATCGTCAACAGCGCGCTGGTGTCGCTGGGCATTTTCGCCAAGCCGCAGAGCCTGCTGTACAACGAGTTTTCCATGACGGTCGGCTTTGTGCAGCTCTTCCTGCCGCTGATGATCCTCTCGCTCATCGGCGTGATGGATCACATCCCGGACGACCTGAGCGAGGCGGCCGGAAGCCTCGGCGCGACGAAGCTCGGCGCGTTCTTCCACGTCGTTTTCCCGCTGAGCATCTCCGGCCTGGTGACGGGCAGCGTGCTCGTGTTCACCGGCTGCATGACGGCCTATACCACCCCGCAGCTTCTCGGCGGCACGGATACCCGCGTGCTGGCGACGATGATCTATCAATATGCGATGAGCCTTCGCGACTGGGCGCAGGCCTCCGTCGTGGCGGTTGTGATGATCGTGGTGACGATGATGATTTCCGGCGTGTTCAACGCCCTGAGCCGAAAGATTAACCCGATGGCGTAAGGAGGAAAAGCAAACATGGCGCTGCTTGAATTGAAAGGGATTACCGCCGGCTACGGCCAGAACGTGATTCTGCGCGACTTCAACCTGAACGTGGAGCGCGGCGAATTTGTCAGCCTGCTCGGCTCCTCCGGCTGCGGCAAGACGACGACCCTGCGCCTGATCGCGGGCTTTTCCGAGCCGATGCAGGGAACGATCAGCTTTGACGGCAGGGATTACACCCATGTGCCGCTGCACAAGCGCAACTTCGGCTTTGTCTTCCAGAGCTACGCGCTCTTTCCGCACATGACTGTGTTTGACAACGTGGCCTTCGGCCTCAAGATGCGCAAGCTGGATAAGGCGACCATCGAGCGCGACGTGATGCAGATGCTGAAGCTCGTCGATCTGGAGGGGTTTGAAAACCGCTATCCGCGCGAGATGAGCGGCGGCCAGCGTCAGCGCGTGGCGCTTGCGCGCGCCATGGTCATCAAGCCGGATCTGATGCTCTTTGACGAGCCGCTCTCCAACCTCGACGCGAAGCTGCGCGTCAAGATGCGCGTGGAGATCCGCCGGATTCAGCAGGAGCTGGGCTTCACGGCGATTTACGTCACGCACGATCAGGAGGAGTGCTTCGCCATCAGCGACAAGGTGGCCATTATGAACAAGGGCGTCATCGAGCAGATGGACGCGCCGAGCACGATTTACAACAGCCCGAACACCGAGTTCATCGCCCGGTTCGTCGGCTTTGAAAACTTCTTTGAGCTGACGCGCGCGCAGGACGGCGATTTCGCCGCGGCGGACGGCACGGTCATCCGCGCGGCGGATCAGAAGCCGGGCGAGCGCTTCAAGGGCTGCATCCGCCCGGAGGACGTGCAGGTTCGACCGGCGGGGGAGAAGGGGAACAACGCCATCCCCGGCGAGGTGATGGTCAGCACGTTCCTTGGCCGCCACAACCAGCTCAACGTCAAGACCGCGATCGGCGAATTTGTCGTCAGCGCGGATCAAACTCAGGTCTTCCCGGTCGGCACGGCGGTGACGCTCGTGCTGACGGAGAATAAAATCAAACTCATTGGCTAACAGGAGAGGAGAAAAATCATGAAAAAGTTTGTCACCCTGCTTGTTACCCTGCTCGTGATCGCGAGCCTGTCGTTCTGCGCCGTCGCTGAGGAAAAGCCCTTTGCCGGCCAGACGCTGACCATCAGCACCTTCAGCTTCAACGCTGAGCTGCTCCAGAAGAACATTTACGATCCGTTCGAGGCGGCTACCGGCGCGAAGCTCGTCGTGGATACGGGCCGCAACCCGGAGCGCGTGACCAAGATCGTCGAATCCCCGGAGGATTACGACGTGGTGATCATCGGCGATATGTTCGTCGATCAGCTCCGCGAGGCGGGCGTGCTGGAGACCTTCGATTCCAGCAAGCTCAGCAACATCAGCGGCATCTACGAGAACGCCCGCGCGCCGATGGGCGAGGGTTACGGCCCGGCGTACACCTTCAACCGCCTCGGCATCGTCTATGACAGCGCGTTCTGCGACGTGGAGATCAAGAGCATTGCCGACCTGTGGAACCCGGAGCTGGCGGGCAGCATCGCCGTGCCGGAAATGACCACGACCTCCGGCCCGCTGTTCTACTACGCGACTGCCGCTGCCTTTGGCCTTGAGCCGGGCAAGGACGACGAGGCCATCTTCGCCAAGCTGGCCGAGCTGAAGCCGAACGTCGTCAAGACCTGGACGAGCGCCAACGATACCATCAACATGCTCAACCAGGGCGAGATCAGCGTCGCCGTTCTGCTGGATTACAGCTACACCACCGCCAAGAACGCCAACCCGGATTACATCTGGGTCGATCCGGCCGAGGGCTCCTTCTCCGGCTACAACATGCTCAACATCGTCAAGGGCTGCGAGAACAAGGAACTGGCCGAGGCGTTCATCGACTACTACCTCAGCTACGATGTGCAGCTCGCCGAGGCGCTGGACGGCGTGGACGCGCCGGTTCGCCCGGACGTTGAGCTGACCGCCGAGCAGGCTGCCAACTTCACCTATGGCGAGGACATGATCGCGAACCTCAAGCTGCCGGACTGGAACGTGATCGCCGCCAATCAGGCGAACTGGATTGCAAGCTGGAACGCCATCTTCTCTGTGAAGTAAGCGAAAACTCTTTGGATCGCGAAGGAGGCTTTTCCCCCGATGAAAAAGAACAAACTGCTGTTTCTGGTGACGATACTGGTCTATCTGTTTTTGATCGGGCCGCTGGTGGTCATCATGGCGGCCTCCTTCAGCGATACCAATTATCTGAAATTTCCGGGCGAGGGCTTTACGCTGCGGTGGTATCAGCAGGTGTTCACGATGAGCGCCTTTGCCAAGGCCGCCAGACTGAGCCTGTTCATCGCGCTGGGCGGCACCGCGATTGCGCTGCTGTTCGGCCTGCCCGCGGCTTACGCGCTGAATCGGTACGATTTCAAGGGCAAGGACACGATCAAGACGGTCTTCCTCTCCCCGGTGCTGATTCCGTGCATCGTGCTCGGCTTCATCATGCTGCGCTATGTGGTCAATCAGTATGATCTGGCGGTCATCCCCAGCCTGCTGATCGGCCATACGCTGCTGTCGATTCCCTACATCATGCGCGTGATTACCTCCAGCCTCGCGAATTTCGATTTCGCGGTGGAGGAGGCGGCTTGCAGCCTCGGCGCGACGCGGCAATACACGTTCTTCCACATCGTTCTGCCCAACATCAAATCCGGCATTGCCTCGGCCTGCATCATGGCGGTCATCAACTCGTTCAACAACGTGTCGCTGTCCGCTTTCCTGACCGGCCCCGGCGTGAACATGCTCCCGATTGAGATCATGGGCTATGTCGAGTATCATTTCGACCCGACCATCGCGGCGCTGGCGACCATTATGATGGTGGCGACGCTGGGCGTGATGCTGCTGATTGAAAAGACGCTCGGCTTGCAGAGCGTGGTGTAAGCCCGAAGCCCATAGAGACGACAAACGCATACATAAAGACCAGAGCGAAGGCGGAAACGGCCTTGCAGCTCTGGTCTTTTCGTTTTTACAATAAATGAGCAAATCCGAAATTATGCACAGATTCCGATAACGTGCCCGCGACCTATCGCCCAGACGGAAAAAGCGCCAAAAAAGCTCCCTCTTCGAGGGAGCTGGCAGCGAAGCTGACTGAGGGAGTTCGACGGGCGCGCGATGCGCGCCCCTACAATATTGCGGAAAAAAGCAAGCGCACATTGTACCGGTGTACCCGTAGGGGCGCGCATTGCGCGCCCGCATTTTGTGCGGAATCTGCTTTTTGCTCAATTATTGTAATTACTTGACGCGGTGGCAGGCGACGAAGTGATCCGGCGCGACCTCGCGCAGCTCCGGGCGCTCCTGAGCGCACTGTTCGGTCGCATACGGGCAGCGCGCGCGGAAGCGGCAGCCGCTCGGCGGATCAATCGGGGTCGGCACGTCGCCGGAGAGGTGGATGCGGCTGCTGGCGGCGGCGATATCCGGATCGGGAATCGGCACGGCGCTCATCAGCGCCTGTGTGTACGGGTGCAGCATGTTGGAATACAGCTCGTGCACCGGCGCGCGTTCGACCATGCAGCCCAGATACATCACGCCGACGTTGTGGGAGATGTGGCGCACCATGGAGAGGTCGTGGGAGACGAACAGATACGAAAGCCCCAGCTTCTCCTGAAGCGATTCCAGCGTGTTGATGACCTGCGCCTGAATGGAGACGTCCAGCGCGGAGATCGGCTCGTCGCAGACGATGAACTCCGGGTTGCAGGCGAGCGCGCGGGCGATGCCGACGCGCTGGCGCTGGCCGCCGGAAAACTCATGCGGATAGCGCTGGAGGTGATCCGGCTTGAGGCCGACGAGATCGACCAGCTCGCGCACCCGCTCGGTCTGATAGGCCTTGCTCGCGCCCGCGTAACGGAGCGGCTCGGCGATGATCGAGGCGACGGTCATGCGCGGGTTCAGCGACGCATAGGGGTCTTGGAAGATCATCTGCATGCGACGGCGATAGGAGGTCAGCGGCTTTTCGCCGAGGTGGGCGATATCCTGCCCGTCGAAGAAAATCCGGCCGTCCGTCGGCTCATACAGGCGGACGAGGCACCGGCCGACCGTCGTTTTGCCGCAGCCGCTCTCGCCGACGAGGCCGAAGGTTTCGCCCTTCTGAATGGAAAAGCTCACGTCGTCCACGGCCTTGAGCAGCCTTTTGGGCTTGCCGCCGAGCGTGCGGCCGACGGGAAAATACATTTTAAGCCCGCGGGCTTCTACAATCGTGCTCATTCGCGGTTTCCCTCCCAAACGATGCGCGGCGCGCCCTCATCCAGCAGCCGGCAGCGCGCGCAATGCGTCTGCGAAAGCCGGGTCATCTCCGGCAGGGCGCTGTTGCAGATGTTCATGGCATACGGACAGCGCGCCACGAACGGGCAGCCCGGCGGCGGCGCAATCAGGTCGGGCGGCGAGCCCGGAATCGGAATCAGCTTGCGCTTTTCGCCGGATTTCTGCGGGATGGAGCGCAGCAGCCCCCACGTGTAGGGATGCTTCGGCTCGTAGAAGATCTCGCGAACCGTGCCTTCCTCCACGACGACGCCGCCGTACATGACCAGTACGCGCGAACACATGCCCGCGATGACGCCGAGGTCGTGGGTAATCATAATGACGGCTGTGCCGAGCTTTTTTTGCAGGCTTTGCAGCAGGTCGAGAATCTGCGCCTGAATCGTCACGTCCAGCGCGGTGGTCGGCTCGTCGGCGATAATCAGGCGCGGGTTACACATGATGGCCATGGCGATCATAATGCGCTGGCGCATGCCGCCGGAAAGCTCGTGCGGATACTGCTTCATGCGGCTCTCCGGATCGGGAATCTCGACCATCCGGAGCTTTTCGAGCACGAGGTCGCGCGCTTCCCTTTTGGAAATGCCCTTGTGGATGCGCAGCGGCTCGGTCAGCTGGTCGCCGACGGTGAAAAGCGGGTTGAGCGAGGTCATGGGATCCTGAAAGATCATGCCGATCTGGTCGCCGCTGATCTTGCGGAACATTTTGGGCGTGAGCCGCGTCAGATCCGTGCCGTCAAAGATCATCTTGTCCGCCGAAATTTTGGCGTAGTCCGGCAGAAGGTGCAGCACGGAGAGCATCGAAACGCTCTTGCCGCAGCCGCTTTCGCCGACGACGCCCACGGTCTCGCCCTCGTCCACGTGCAGATTCACGCCGCGAACGGCCTGCACCTTGCCGACGTGGATATCGAACGTCGTCCGCAGGTTTTCAATGTCAAGGAGTCGTTGCATGGTAGCCTCCCGTGTCGTTTTTGGGGTTACGTTGGGCTGCCGCCCAAACCTGCTTGAGGGATGATTGATATCTCGCTGAATCCCGCACAGCGGGCACGTGATATCAATCCCCATCAAACTTCCTGCTATGCTTCGCGGCATGCCGCGAAGTGGAAGAGGAAGGTGTCGGGAACTCAGTTCCTGACCGGGGATTGGGGCAGAGCCCCAACGTTCTTACTTCTTCAGTTTCGGATCGAGCGCATCGCGCAGGCCGTCGCCGATGAAATTCAGCGAGAACATCGTCAGGCTGATGGCGGCGATGGGGAAGAACATCTGATACGGCGCGCTGGTCAGCGTGCCGATGGCGTCGTTGGCCAGCGAACCCCAGGAGGCCATCGGCTTTTGAATACCGATGCCCAGGAAGGAGAGGAACGCCTCCGAGAAGATCGCGCCCGGAATCAGGAACATCACCGAAACGATGATCGGCCCCATCGCGTTGGGGAGCAGATGGCGCAGCAGAATCTGGAAATCGCTCGCTCCGGCCAGCTTGGCGGCGAGGGCGTATTCCTGATGCTTGAGGCTGACGACCTGCGAACGGGTGATGCGCGCCGTGCCGACCCACGAGGACAGGCACAGCGCAATCAGGATGGAGCGGACGTTCGAGCCCATGAGCATCATCAGCAGGATGGTGTACAGCAGGGACGGCAGGGCGATGATGATATCGACGATGCGCATCATCACGTTATCGACCTTGCCGCCGAAATAGCCCGCGATGCCGCCGTAGAGCACGCCGATGACCATGTTGACCAACGCGGCGACCACGCCGATGGAAAGGCTGATGCGCGCGCCGTAGAGCACGCGGACATACAGGTCGCGGCCGAGCGCGTCCGTGCCGAACCAATGCGCCTTGGAAGGCCACTGGGCGATGGAGAGGAAATCGGCCTCGTCATACGCATACGGGCAAAACATCGGCCCGAAGATGGCGAACAGGGAGACGATGAGGATCATAACCAGACCGAACACGGCCAGCTTATCCTTGCGGAAGCGCCGCCATGCGTCCTTCCAATAGGAAACGGAAGGACGGGAAATCTGGTCGGCGGAGATGCTGGCCTTGTCCAGCGGCTGATAACGGGTATCTTTTTCCATAATATCCTCCCGGTCACTCGTCGAGCTTCACGCGCGGGTCGATGACGCCGTAAACTACGTCCACGAGCAGGTTGCAGGCCACGACGAACACGCCGAGGAAGATGGTGACGCCCATGATGATGTTGTAGTCGCGCGCGGTGATGGAATCCACAAAGTATTTGCCGAGCCCCGGAATCGCGAACAGGCGCTCGACGATGAACGAGCCGGTCAGCAGATTGGCGATGAGCGTACCCAGATAGGTGACGACCGGCAGAATCGCGTTGCGCAGGCCGTGCTTGAGGATGACCATGCGCTCGGGCACGCCCTTGGCGCGCGCGGTTCGGATATAATCCTGCTGCATGACCTCGAGCATCGAGGAACGGGTCATGCGCGCGATGTACGCGATGGGGGAGAAGGAGAGGCACGTCACCGGCAGGATGTAGTGCTTCCACGTGCTCAGGCCGTAGGTCGGCAGCCACTTGAGCACGCCGGCGAACAGATACAGCAGCAGAACGGAGATGACGAACAGCGGCACGCACACGCCGATGGTCGCGATCACCATGGATATGCCGTCAAACAAGCTGCCGCGCTTGACCGCGGAGGTCACGCCCAGCAGCACGCCGACCACCAGCGACAGCAGCACCGCCAGAATACCGATGCGCGCGGAAATCGGAAAGCCGCGCTCGATCAGGTCGTTGACCTGCACGCTGGAATTCTTATAGGAAATGCCGAAGTCGCCGTGGAGAATCTGGTCGAGGTAGGTGAAATACTGTTTATACAGCGGCTGATCCAGACCGTATTTCTCGTTGAGGCGCTGCATGACGGCCTCGGGCACGCCCTGCTCGCCTTTGGCAAACGGGCTGCCGGGAATGGCATGCATCAGAAAGAAGCAGGCGGTAATCAAAATGACAATGGTGATGACACCAGATAAAATCCGTTTGGCGATATACTTGCCCACGAGGCGTCCCCCTTTTGAAAAAAATATGAAGGCGAAAGCCGGTTTTGAGCGTTCATCAAAAACGCTCAGAATCATTCGCATCCCAAATCATATGGGATTATTATAAGGCGAAACTCTCAGGATTTCAATATGTTTTTCGCTGACTTCGAATTTTTTGAAGGATTTCGTCTATGAAAATTCAAAAACAGAGTATTTGGACGCTGCATATTGACAAAAACGGATAGTTTTGCTATGCTTAACACATATTCGGCCGCGCTTGCCTCGCGCAGGGGGTCGAAAAAACAAACAAGGGAGGATTTCAACATGAAGAAACTGCTTGCGCTGGCTCTTTGCGCCCTGACGCTGGTTTTCGCTTGCGCCGCCGCGATGGCGGACGCATCCATCACATTCCAGATGGGCGGCGAACCGGAATGCATGGATCCGACGATCAACGACTATTCCTCCGGCTCCTACGCGCTGCAAAGCCTGTTCCGCGGCCTCTATAAATATGATGCGGACGGCGCGCTTGTTCCGGCGATGGCCGAGAGCTACGAGGTCTCCGAGGACGGCTGCACCTACACCTTCAAATTGAAGGAAGGCCTCAAGTGGAGCGACGGCAGCCCGCTGACCGCGCACGACTTTGAATACAGCTGGAAGCGCGTGCTCAACCCGGACGTGGGCAGCGAGACGGCCTACACGCTCTACAGCGTGATTAAGGACGGCTACGAGTGCTTTGTGAGCAAGACCGTCTCCGCAGACGATCTGCCGATCCGCGCGCTGGACGACACCACCTTCCAGGTGGAGCTGAAAGCCCCGGCCAGCTACTTCATCACCCTGACGGCCTCCACCGCGTTCATGCCGGTTTGCAAGGCGAATGTGGAGAAATACGGCGAGGATTGGTCGAGCAGCCCGGAAACCTACGTCTGCAACGGCCCGTTCATGCTGGCGGACATGAAGAAGGACGAGAGCTTCACCTTCGTCAAGAACCCGAACTACTACAACGCGGACGAAGTGAAGATCGACACCGTGAAGTATGTCTTCCTCAACGCGCCGGAGACGGTGCGGATGGCGTTTGACAACGGCGAGCTGGATATCGCCACCTCCGTCAACAGCGACGCGATGAAGGCCTACACCGGCACGGATAAGCTCGTCACCTCCGACCGCATCGGCTACCGCTATTATGAGTTCAACTGCTCCAAGGCGCCGTTCAACGATGCGCGCGTGCGCCGCGCGCTGACGCTGGCGCTGAACCGCAAGATCATCACCGAGGGAATTCTCCAGGACCCGACCCTGCCGCAGCTCTACGGCTGGGTGCCTTACGGCATCAAGGACGTTCTCGATTCGAGCAAGGATTGGCGCGACGTCGTCGGCAATGCGTTTGACGAGGACATCGAGGAGGCGAAGGCGCTGCTGGCCGAGGCGGGCTATCCGAACGGCGAGGGCTTCCCGACCTTCTCCATCAAGTATACCCCGAGCACCGAGCTTGAGAACGTCGCGCAGGCGATGGCCGCGATGTGGAAGCAGTACCTCGGTCTGAACTGCGAAGTGACCGCCGTGGAGAGCGGCGTATACTGGGCGGACGAGGGCACCCGCGCGACGGGCGACTTCGAAATCGCCTACATGGGCTACACGCTGGATTACGCCGAGCCGAGCGCCGCGTTCACCGTGTTGGAGAACGCCGAAGGCAAGGCCAAGACCCGCTGGGATTGCCCGGCCTACCTCGAGCTCTGTAACAAGATGCGCAGCAGCATCTCCGACGAGGAGCGCGAGGAACTGTATAAGGAAGCCGAGGCGCTGCTGGCGCAGGAGTGCCCGGTCATGCCGATTTACAATTACGTCGCGACGGCGCTGGTCTCCGAGCGCGTGAAGGGCTTCACCCGTAACGCCAACGGCCACCCGAACTTCGAATACTGCACCATCGCGGAATAAGCGAAAAAGCTGATTAGGGCGCAGGGCAAAGGCTCTGCGCCCTTTAGCATGTGCGGAATCATCAGACCACTTGGCAATCACGTACAGAAAAAATGCAGAATTTCGAACGAAAATACTTGAAAGCCCCATGCGATTGGACTATAATAAACATAGTTATTGGCTGAAAATTTACTTTTTGGAGGTTCACATGGGAAATAATGCAATCGTCGGTCAGAGCGGCGGCCCTACGTCTGTCATCAACGCGAGCCTTGCAGGCGTGTTTCAAGCCTGTGTGATGCGCGGCGCGAACCGCGTTTACGGCATGCTCAACGGCGTGGCGGGGCTGCTCGACGATCGCGTGACCGATTTGACCGCGACGCTCGGCTCGTCCCTTGAAATCGAGTTGCTCAAGCGCACGCCGTCCTCGTATCTGGGAAGCTGCCGCTATAAGCTGCCGGACAGCCTGACGCACCCGGACGTGTATGAAAAGCTGTTCGCCATCCTTAAAAAGCTGGATATCGGCTACTTCTTCTACATCGGCGGCAACGACAGCATGGACACGATCTGCAAGCTGAGCGATTACGCCAAGCGCATCGGCAGCGACATCCGCTTCATGGGCGTGCCGAAGACCATCGACAACGACCTGATGCACACCGACCACACGCCGGGCTACGGCTCGGCGGCAAAGTATATCGGCGTGGTGATGAAGGAAATCATCCGGGATGCGACGGTATACGGCACGAACTACGTCACCATTGTGGAAATCATGGGGCGCAACGCGGGCTGGCTGACCGCGGCGGCGGCGCTGGCGCGCGGCGAGGATTGCGAGGGCGTGAACATGATCTGCCTGCCGGAGGTGCCGTTCAACATCGAGCATTTTATCGACAAGGTGGAGCGGATGCAGCGGGAGAGCAGATCCGTCGTCATCGCCGTCAGCGAGGGCGTGAAGCTGGCGGACGGGCGCTATGTCTGCGAGCTTTCCGATGACGCGCACTTCGTGGACGCATTCGGCCACAAGAGCCTGACCGGCACGGCGCGCTATCTGGCCAATCAGGTGGCGGGCAAGCTGAAAACCAAGACGCGCTCCATCGAGCTCTCCACGCTCCAGCGCTGCGCGGCGCACGTTTCCAGCCGCACGGACATCACCGAGGCCTATCAGGTCGGCGGCGCGGCGGCCAAGGCGGCGTTTGAGGGACACACGGGCGAGATGGTCGCACTTGAGCGCATTTCCAACGACCCGTATCAGTGCACGACGCGGCTGGTCGATATCCATCAGATCGCCAACTTCGAAAAGAAGGTGCCGCTGGAGTGGGTGAACAGCTATCGCACGGACATGGAACCGGCGTTCCTGCAATATGCGCGGCCGTTGATTCAGGCGGAGCTGACCCCGGTGTATATCGACGGCCTGCCGAGACATATTTTTATGAAATAAGCAATAATTGTGCAAAAAGCAAATTCTGCACAAAATGCGGGCGCGCAATGCGCGCCCCTACGGGTACGGCGATACAATACACGGTTACTTTTTTCCTACAACGTTGTAGGGGCGCGCATCGCGCGCCCGTCGAACTCCCTCAGTCAGCTTCGCTGACAGCTCCCTCGAAGAGGGAGCTTTTTTTGGAGCGTAAGAAGTAGTTATACAAGAAATAAGACCTTCCTCTTTGAGGGACGTTTGAAATCGGCGCCGCCTGTGGCGGAATCAGCCGATGAAAACGCCGAAGGTTGTCTGCCGAAGGCAGACGGAAGGAGTTCCGCACAGCGGGCGGCAAGCTCCACGCCCTCGAAGAGGGAGCTCGTGGGAACAACGATTATAACTCCCTCAGTCACGGCTACGCCGTGCCAGCTCCCTCGAAGAGGGAGCTCTTTTTTAGCGTAAGAAGTAGTTATACAAGAAATAAGACCTCCCTCTCAGAGGGAGGTGGCTGCCGAAGGCAGACGGAAGGAGAAACCCACACCTCCGCGATTCAAAACGCCGTTTATTTCTTGTTAAAAAACCGATGCAACCCATCAAAAACGCTCAACATTGCTAGGCAAAGCAAGCCCCGTTCGCATAAAATAAAATGGAGAAAGGCCAACGGAAAAGGGCCGAACAAAGGAGGAAAGGCGCTATGCAAACGGGTCAAAAGGGGAAAGGAGGAATGCCCATGAACCAGAAGGGGCTGGCCGCTAAGCTGGTGAAGCTCAACCACATTACGCACAAAATCGTGCTGTTCATTGCGCAGGCTTCCATTTTGGCGATGGTCGCGATTGTGACGCTGACGGTTATTTTGCGCTACTGCTTCAATACGGGGCTGTCGTGGGCGGAGGAAGTGCCGCGCCTGCTGGTAACGGTGTTCGCCTTCATCGCCTGCGCCATCGGCGTTCGCGATCACATGCATGTCGCGGTGAATGCGATTTACAACAAATTCCCGGTCGGGGGCAAGGTGAGAAAGGCGCTGGACGTGCTGACGGACGTGGTGGTGCTGCTGTGCGGCCTGTTCATGCTCTACAGCGGCGGCGCACGCACGATCAAGCTGTTCGGCCTGCCCGGCGTGCTGCCGATCACCGGCATTTCCACCGCGTGGCAGTATCTGCCGATCCCGGTGGCGGGCTTTGTGATGAGCTTTGACTCGATTCTCTTCCTGACGGGCGTTATCTCCCGCGACGACCTGCTCTATTCCGAGCCGGAAGTGGATTTTACCGATGAAGCGGCCGTTGCCGCCATGACGAAGGAGGCGGAAAAGAAATGACGACCGCGACGTTGGCCGGTCTGGTTTTGATCGGCGGATTTGTGCTCCTGCTGCTGATGCGGGTGCCGATTTCCTTTGCGATGCTGCTTGCGACGCTGGGCAGCGCGCTGGTCACGGGCACGAACTTCTCCGTTCTCGTTCGGCAGATGGTGGACGGCGCGAACAACTTCTCGCTGCTCTCGATTCCGTTTTTCATCGTGATGGGCGAATTTATGAGCGCGGGCGGCATTTCCGAAAAGATTGTCGATTTGGCGAATCTGGCGGTCGGCCGCTTCCGCGGCGGTCTGGCCTACGTGAACGTGCTGGATTCGATGTTCTTCGGCGGCATCTCCGGCTCCGCCGTGGCGGACGTTTCCTCGCTGGGCACGATCGTCATCCCGATGATGGTCAAGCAGGGCTATGACGAGGATTTCTCCGTCGGCCTGACGGTGACGACAGCCTGCCAGGGCGTGCTCATCCCGCCGAGCCACAACATGGTCATCTACGCCTTGGCGGCGGGCGGCGTTTCCATCGGCACGCTGTTCATGGCGGGTCTGCTGCCGGGCATTGCGCTGGGCTGCGGCATGATTATCATGTGCATGATGATGGCCAAGCGCTATAACTTCCCCAAGGGCGAGGGCGTGGCCAAGGGCGAGGGCATCAAGGTTCTGCTGCGCGGCATCCTGCCGATGATGACCCTGATTATCATTATGGTCGGCACGGGCGCGGGCGTGTTCACGGCGACGGAGGCCTCCGCCATCGCGTGTGTGTACACGATGTTCCTGTCGATGGTGGTCTTCCGCTCGGTGAAGCTGCGCGACGTGGGCGGTATTCTCAAAAACAGCCTGAAAACGCTGGCCATCGTGATGACGCTGCTGGCGACGGCGAAGGCGTTTGCCTACATGATGACCGAGCTGCGCATCCCCTCCGCGATTTCGAGCGGCCTGCTGAGCATCACGGATAACAAGTACATCCTGCTGCTGATTATCAACGTGCTGCTGCTCCTGTTGGGCTGCTTCATGGATATGGCGCCGCTGATTACGATTATGACCCCGATTCTCGTGCCGGTCGTGACCAACCCGGCCATCGGCATGGATCCGGTGCACTTTGGCGTGGTGATGATCTTCAACCTCGCCGTCGGCCTGTGCACCCCGCCGGTCGGCAGCGCGCTGTTCGTCGGCTGCGCCATCGGCAAGACCCCGATTGAGCGCACGGCGAAGAACATGCTGCCGCTGTACGCGACGATGGTGATCGTGCTGCTGCTGGTGACCTACGTGCCGGATATTTCGCTGCTGCTGCCGCGCCTGCTGATGGGCTACGGCGCATAACAAAAAACAGGAAATATTATCAGGAAACTGGAACAAAAATGTGCGAAATGCAGTAATATTTCAGATGTTTATTGACAAAGACGCGCATTGACGTGTATAATAATGTTAATCTGATACAAAAACGAACGACGATTTTTGAACACTTGGGTACGCATCTATCCGCACGGGGCGAAAAGTGCGGTGGAGAATAAACAAAATGGAGGAATATCCACGATGAAAAAACTGCTTACTCTTGCTGTCGCAGCAGCGATGACCCTGTCCGTTGCCGCCGCGAGCGCCACGACGCTCAAGCTGAGCGAGGTTCACGCGGAAGGCTATCCGACCACGCTGGCGGATCAGGAATTCGCGCGTCTGATTGAAGAAAAGACCGAAGGCCGCATCAAGGTCGAGGTGTATTCCGGCGGCCAGCTCTACGGCGAGGAGACCGGCTCCATCGAAGCGCTCCAGCTTGGCGATATCGCGTTTGCGCGCGTGTCCGCTTCCCCGGTGGCCAGCTATGTGCCGGCGCTGAACGCGATTCAGATGCCGTATCTGTATAAGAACGCCGACCACATGTGGGCGGTGCTCGACGGCGAGATCGGCAAGGACATGCTGGCGCAGATCGAGGCCTCCGGCTCCGGCCTGGTCGGCCTGTGCTGGTATGACGCCGGCGCGCGCAGCTACTACACCACCAAGAAGGTCGCTTCCGTCGCCGACATGAAGGGCCTCAAGATCCGCATGCAGAACAACGCCATGATGGTTGACATGACCAACGTGCTGGGCGGCACCGGCGTGACCGGCATCGGCCCGAACGAGGTTTACTCCGCCTCAAGCAGGGCACCATCGACGGCGCTGAGAACAACTGGCCGACCTACCAGAACATGGGCGACTACGAGGCTGCGACCTTCTACGTGCTCGACGAGCACACCCGCGTTCCGGAAATCCTGCTCGCCTCTGCTGAGGTGCTGAGCAGCCTCGACCCGGCGGACGTTGAGATCATCAAGCAGTGCGCGATCGAGACCGAAGCCTATGAGAAGGCGAAGTGGGCCGAGAAGGAAGAATCCTCTGAGAAGATCGTCCGCGAAGCGGGCTGCACCATCGTCGAGCTGACGCCGGAAGCCTTTGCCGAGTTCCAGGCCGCGATGACCAACCCGAGCGACGCGCTCGGCGGCCAGAGCCTCTACGAGAAGTACGGTGCGAAGTATCAGGACGTCATCGACGCGATCACCAAGGTCGGCGAGGCGTACTAATCTCTGAGCGATGCACTCTGGGGGACGACCCTTCGGGTCGCCCCTCTTTTTTACAAAGTCATCTTAACGAAATCGAAACATTGAGTTAGGAAAACAGAATGTGAGCTTTACGATTTCTGAACAGAAGGTTCTGAATTCGGAGGATGAATATGAAAAACGTTCAGAATGCGCTGCGCAAGGTACTTGTGCCGCTGAATCACTTTGTCCATCGGATTGTGCTGCTGATTGCGCAGATTTCCATGATGGCGATGGTTGCGATTGTCACGCTGACGGTCGTGCTCCGCTACTGCTTCAACACCGGCCTGTCGTGGGCGGAGGAGGTGCCGCGCCTGCTGGTGACGCTGTTCGCCTTTATCGCCTGCGCCATCGGCGTGCGCGATCACCTGCATGTGGCCGTCAACGCGGTGTACAACCAGCTCCCGGTCGGCGGCAAGGCGCGCAAGGCGCTCGACGTGCTGACGGACGTGGTGGTGCTGCTGTGCGGCCTGTTCATGCTCTACACCGGCGGCGCGCGCACGATGAAGCTCTTCAGCATGCCGGGCACGCTGCCCATCACCGGTATTTCCACCGCGTGGCAGTATCTGCCGATCCCGATTGCGGGCTTTGTGATTACGTTTGACTCGCTCCTCTTCCTGACGGGCATTGTCAGCCGCGACGACCTGCTCTATTCCGAAAAGGAAATCGACTACACCGACGTGGCTGCGCTCAAGGAAATGGAAAAGAAGGAGGCTGAACACAAATGACGACGGCAACCCTCGCCGCAATCGTGCTGATCGGCGGCTTTATCGCGCTGATGCTGATGCGTGTGCCGGTGTCCTTCGCGATGCTGCTCTCCACGCTGGGCTGCGCGCTGGTCACGGGCACGAATTTCTCCGTGCTTGTCCGCCAGATGGTGGACGGCGTGAACAACTTTTCGCTGCTCTCCATCCCGTTCTTTATCCTGATGGGCGAAATCATGGGCGCGGGCGGCATTTCCGACAAGATCATTGATCTGGCGAACCTCGCCGTCGGCCGTTTCCGCGGCGGTCTGGCTTACGTCAACTGCCTCAGCTCCATGTTCTTCGGCGGCATCTCCGGCTCTGCCGTGGCGGATGTGTCTTCCCTCGGCTCCGTCGTCATCCCGATGATGGTCAAGCAGGGCTACACCGAGGATTTCTCCGTCGGTCTGACGGTCACGACGGCCTGTCAGGGCGTGCTCATTCCGCCGAGCCACAACATGGTCATCTATGCTCTGGCGGCGGGCGGCGGCGTTTCCATCGGCTCGCTGTTCATGGCGGGCGCGGTGCCGGGCATTGTGCTGGGCTGCGCGATGATGGCGCTGTGCTTCTTCATGGGCAAGAAGTATAACTTCCCCAAGGGCGTGGCCATCCCGAAGGAACAGCGCAAGAGCGTCATCCTGCGCGGTATTCTGCCGATGCTGACGCTGGTGATCATTCTGGTCGGCACGGGCATGGGCGTCTTCACCGCGACGGAATCCTCCGCAATCGCGGTGGTGTATACGATGTTCCTCGCGTATGTGGTCTTCCGCGACGCGAAGCTGCGCGATTTCGGCAAGGTGATTAAGAACGCGCTCAAGACGCTGGCCATCGTGATGACGCTGCTGGCGACGGCGAAGGCGTTCGCTTACATGATGACCGAGCTGCGCATCCCGGCGATGATTACCGCGGCGCTGCTGAGCATCACGAGCAACAAGTATGTGCTGATGCTCATCATCAACATTCTGCTGCTGCTGGGCTGCTTTATGGATATGGCGCCGCTGATTACGATTATGACGCCGATCCTCCTGCCGGTCGTGACCAACCCGGCCATCGGCATGGATCCGGTGCACTTTGGCGTGGTGATGATCTTCAACCTCGCCGTCGGCCTGTGCACCCCGCCGGTCGGCAGCGCGCTGTTCGTCGGCTGCGCCATCGGCAAGACGCCGATTGAGCGCACCAGCAAGAACATGCTGCCGCTCTACGCGGTGATGGTGACGGTGCTGCTGCTGGTCACCTATATCCCGGAGATTTCCCTCTGGCTGCCGCGCATGACGGGCTACGCGGGTTAATACTAATTCTTGTTAAAATGGCTTAATCCGCGCACCATCTTTTTCGCTCTGACTTTGCCTCGTTCCGTTCAACGTACCTCCAGTACGCCTCACTTCACTTGGCTTCGTCAGAACAAAAAATCTGATGCGCTCTGTTAAGCATTTTAACTGCGAATTAGTATAAACGTAAAACAAAGGCGCTTTCCTCCCCAAGCGGGAAGAGAGCGCCTTTATTTTGCGAAAAAGCGGCCGCGCGCGAATCGCCGTCAAAAAAATTCAGAAAAAATTTTCGGCCGCGCGAAACTTTTTGGCCGTTTCATACGTCTAATAGAATAGAGGCGGTCAACGGATGAAATTCGTGCGCTTCTTCGGCTTCTCCATTTCGGGCGGAAGCAGCCCGTTTTCGCGCGCAAGGGCAAAGGCGCGGATCATATACGCCATATTTCTCCCCAACATGCGCATGATCTGCAAGCCTTCCTCGTCCTTGAGAACGTCTTCCGGCGTGTTTCCGTGCACCATCGGCCAATACTGGCTGGGCGCAATCGGCATGCCGCAGATGGTGAAGTATTTGGAAAGCTGATCGAGCGTGGACGTCGTGCCCGCGCGGCGCGCGCTGCAAACTGCCGCGCCGACCTTCGTGCGAAGCTGGCTGCCGCCGGCGTAGAACATGCGATCCAGAAAAGAGGTGATGCTGCCGCCCGCGGCCGCGTAATGAACCGGCGAGCCGACCACCAGACCGTCGCAGGCCTGCATCCGATCCAGCGCGGCGTTCACCAGATCATCCTCGAAGACGCAGCGGCGTCTGCCGTTTTTGGCGCAGCCGCCGCAGCCGATGCAGCCGCGAACCGCCCGGTTGCCGATCCACAGCGTTTCCGTTTCGATGCCGCTCTCCTCAAGCGCGCGGGCGACCTCGCAGAGCGCGGTGTAGGTGCAGCCGTGTTCGTTGGGGCTGCCGTTGAGCAGAAGAACCTTCATGCGCATTCCTCCCGATGTTTTTTTCCATTATACATCCTTGCAAATCAGGCCGCAAGAGGCGGAAAGCGACAAATGTTTTGCGAATTTAAGGGATATGGCTTGAAGGCGAGCGCCAAATCTTGTATAATATTCTCGAAACCAATCAAATGATTCGAGGAGGATATTTGGATATGGGTGCTACGCTTTTGATTATGGCGGCCGGTATGGGTTCCCGTTACGGCGGCAACAAGCAGGTGGACGGTCTCGGCCCGAATGGCGAAATCCTGATGGAGTATTCCATCTATGACGCGATTCGCGCAGGCTTTGACAAGGTTGTCTTTGTCATCAAGCCGGGCATGAAGGAGACGCTGGCTTCCATCTGCGGCGACCGCATCGCCAAGAAGGTGAAGGTGGATTACGCATTCCAGGATTTCTCCAGCGTTCCTTCCTTCTATCATATTCCCGAGGAGCGCACCAAGCCGTTCGGCACGGTGCACGCGGTGCTCGTGGCGCGCGACTACATCGACCAGCCGTTTGCCGTCATCAATGCGGATGACTACTACGGCGTGTCCGCGTTCAGCACGATCTATGAAAAATTGCAGACGCTGGCGCCCGAGGGCGAGGCGACCATGGTGGGCTATCAGCTCCAAAACACCGTTTCCAAAAACGGCACGGTGTCCCGCGGCGTGTGCCACGCCGTGAACGGCAACCTCGACAAGGTTGTGGAGACGCTCAAGATCAAGCTCTGTGAAAACGGCGAGATCCGCGACATCGGCGCGGGCGAGCCGGGCGAGCTGCTGGATCCCCTCGCGCCGGTCAGCATGAACTTCTGGGGCTTCACCCCGTGGATTTTCGGCAAGCTGGAGGAATATTTCGCGACGTTCCTCAAGGGGCTTGCGCCGGATGCGATCAAGGCCGAGTGCCTGCTGCCGGTGTTTGTGGACGAGCTGATGCACGAGGGCGAACTGACCGTGCCGATGCTGACGACCGACGCCGTGTGGTTTGGCGTGACCTATAAGGAGGACAAGCCGTTTGTGCAGGCGGAACTCCGCAAGCTGCACGAAAGCGGCGTGTATCCGGCTTCGCTTCACGAGTAATCAGCGAACATGGAAAATCCCGTGCGGTCACCGAAAGGCATCGCATGGGATTTTTGTTTGACAGGGAAAGAGCATGAAATTCAATCTGACCAAGGAAGAGATGCACGACCATCTCAAGGTGAAAAAAGCTGCCCTGATATCCATCGCCATCAACGTGCTGGAGATTGTCGCCGGAATCGTGATGCTGACGCTCGTGCGGCGGATGCTGCTCGGTGGGGTGGAGGAGAGCATCGTGCGGATGGTGTCGCTGCTGTGCTTCACCATCGTCGGCTGGGGCGCGCTGACGGATATCGGCGCGTCGCTGACCAGCCTGCGCATGGTGCGCCGCACGCAGGAGCTGGAGGAAGCGTATTCACAGCTCGAAGACCTCAACCGCGAGATGCGCGCCCAGCGGCACGACTTTATGAATCACATTCAGGTGGTTTACAGCCTGATTGAGATGAACGAGCCGGGCGAGGCGATGACCTATATGGACAAGCTCTACGGCGACATGCAGCGCGTCAGCCGCATGATGCGCACGGCCTGCCCGGCGGTCAACGCGCTCATTCAGGCGAAGGTGGTCGAGGCGAGACAGCGCGGCGCGGAGCTGAAGCTCTCCATCGCGGCGAAGTGGGACGATCCGCTGATGCCCGCGTGGGAAATCTGCCGCATGCTGGCCAACCTGATCGACAACGCGCTGGACGCGGCGACGAGCGCCCAACTGCCCGAGGGCGAAAAGCCGACGGTCGAGCTGGTTTTGGGCGAGGATCTGCGCAGTTGGTTCTTCTCCGTGCGCAACAACGGGCCGGCCATCCCGGAAAAGCAGCGCGCCAAAATCTTCGAGCCGGGCTTCACCACCAAGCGGACGGGGCAGGGCATGGGTCTTTTCATTGTCAATCAGACGGTTACGGAGCTGGGCGGGCGGATCACGGTGGATTCCCGCGACGGGGACACGGTGTTCTCCGGCTTTGTGCCGCGCAAGCGATTGAAGCTGGGCGACGGCGAAACGGCGCAGTCGGACGAAAATACCGATATTTATGAAGAAAATGCGAAAAAGGATGACAATTCCATAAACAAATCGGACGCAAACAGTTGACAAATTAACAGAATTGTAATAAAATTGTCTCGTAATGTAAGAAAGGGATGGGTGTATCTGGTTGGGGGAAGACCCGATCCCAAAAAACTTGGCCCCGAATGTGGGCTTGAAAGAGGGGATATCATCATGACAAACGGCAGGATCAACAAACGCTCGGCGCTGCTGGCGATCCTGTGTGTGCTGGTGATGGTCTTTGCCGTGCCTGTGGCGAGCGCTGCAAGTTACAGCAAGGTCTACGGCCAGACACAGGACAAGGTTCGCGTGCGCGAAAGCGCATCGACCAACGCGACGATTATTGATAACATCGTGAAGGATGCGTGCATTTACATCACGTCTTCCAAGACGAGCGGATCGAACACGTTCGTTCAGGTCAAATACCGCGCCAGCGACGGTTCTACCGCGACGGGCTGGGTTTGCCAGAGCGACGGGCGCAACACCTACGTGAAGGTGCTCTCCACCGATCAGGCCAAGTCGAAGTTCAAGGTGAGCAGCGGCAATCTGCCCAGCAAGGCGGTCGGCACGTTCACCGCGGCGGAGCGCAAGGCCAGCGCCGCCAATTCGGATACGACCTATATCCGCGAAAATTCCAGCGGCGCGACGGTCAGCAAGGTGCAGACCGAGCTGAAGGCGCTGGGCTATTACTACGGCCAGATCACCGGCAACGCGGGGCCGAAGACCGTGGCGGCCATCAAGAGCTTTCAGGGCAAGAACGGCCTGACGGCGGACGGCATTGCCGGCCCGCAGACCATCGCGAAGATTGACGCGGCCTACGAAGCGAAGGGCGGCAGTTCTTCCGGCTCGGGTTCCTCCGCAAGCGGCCTCAAGCTCAATTCCAAGGGCACGGACGTTCGCAATCTCCAGCAGGATCTGACGACGCTGGGCTATTACTGGGCGGAGATCACCGGCAACTTCGGCGAGAGGACCGAGGCGGCCGTGAAGCGCTTCCAGGAGGAAAACGGCCTGACGGCGGACGGCGTCGCGGGCACCAAGACCCTGAACGCCGTCGCGGCGGCGGTTGCCCGCAAGGGCGGCACGCCCGCTTCCGGCGGCAACGCGGGCACGACGCTCAAGCTGAACAGCCAGGGCACGAAGGTCAGCCAGCTTCAGACGGATTTGAAGCAGCTTGGCTATTACTATGCGGATATCACCGGCAACTTCGGCGAGAGGACCGAGGCGGCCGTGAAGGCCTTCCAGAAGGCGAAGAGCCTGACGGCGGACGGCATCGCGGGCACGAAGACGCTCAACGCGATTGCGGTGGCGGTTGACAAGGCGGGCGGCTCGTCGAGCGGCTCCAGCAGCACGAACATGAAGCTCGGCTCGACCGGCACGGCCGTCAGCGCGCTTCAGCAGAATCTGACGACGCTGGGCTACTACTACGGCGACATTACCGGCCACTACGGCAACCTGACGCAGCAGGCCGTTAAGAAATTCCAGAAGGCGAAGGGCTTGACGCAGGACGGCGTGGCCAGCACGGCGACGCTGAACGCGATCACCAGCGCGCTCAAGAACGCGGGTGTGGACGTCGGCCCCGGCACCGTGGCGACGACCCTGCGCGAGGGCGACAAGGGCACGGCTGTCACCGAGCTGCAGACGATGCTCAAAAAGCTGAATTATTACTACGGCTCGATCACCGGCAGCTTCGGCAGCCTGACCAAGCAGGCGGTTCGCAAGTTCCAGGACGCCAACAAACTGACGGTGGACGGCGTTGCGGGTCCGGCGACGATCAACAAGCTGCGCAGCCTCACCGGCGGCAGCGCGGACAGCGGCTCCAGCAGCGGCTCGACCGTGACGACCGATAAATCCTACGGCAAGATCACGAAGGATAACGTGTATCTGCGTTCTTCCTACTCGACGTCATCTTCTGCAAAGGCCAGCTTGTCGGCGGGTAAGCTGGTGCGTATTACCAAAACATATACGGTCGGCGGTGTGAAGTGGTATTATATCACGGTTAATGTTGGAAGCTATACGTACAATGGCTATGTTCGTTCGGATATGATGACGACAATTTCCGAGGCGGAGTATAACAAGGAAGGCGGCGACTCGGATAACAGTGCTGGTGATCAGGAGACCATCGGCATGATCAAGGTGACGGGCAACAACGTTTCCCTGCGCTATCAGCCGAGCACCAGCGCCAATCGCGTGGGCACGGCCAACATCGGCGATTGCTTCTACTACGTCGATACGGTGGATGGCTGGTTCCAGACTCGCTCGGGTTATTGGATCAGCAGAAGCTATGCAGCCGTGATGACAGATGAGGAAGTAAAGGCCTACATCAAGAACAACGGCGGCAGCGGCAATACGGGCAGCAACTATACCCTCGGCTCCACCGGCTCGACGGTCAGCTACATCCAGACCGCGCTGACGGCGCTGGAGTATTACGACAGACAGATCACCGGCCACTACGGCAGGTATACGAAGGACGCGGTGCGCGCGTTCCAGCGTGACAACAACCTGACGGCGGACGGCGTTTGCGGCGCGGCGACGCTTGCGGCGATTCAGAAGGCGTATTCCGGTTCGAGCAGCGCGACCACGACGTACAACGATACGTTCTATGATCTGAATAACTGGTTTACCGACAAGGCGAGGATGAACGCGCTCGGTTTGAAGCGCGATGCCCATTGCAAGATGACGGATCTGCGCACGGGTAAGTCGTTGAATATCTACATTCAGTCCACGGGCAATCATGCGGACGTTGAGCCGCTGACTGCAGCGGATACGACGACGTTGTGCGAAATCTATGGCGTATCTTCGGCGGATAAGATTGGATGGGAAGCGCGCCCGATACTGATTACGGTTGATAAGTACCAGTTCATCTGTTCGATCTACGGCGAAGCGCACGGCGCTGAGGTGATCAAGGATAACAACTATTCTGGACAGTTCTGCCTGCACTTTACGGGTTCCAAAACGCATAATAGCGGTGAAACGCTTGATCGCCATAAGAAGGCGATTGCGGAAGCGGCAACCATTCTGACGAAGATGGGCAAGAAGCTGCAAAAGGGAACGCCCTAACTCAATAAGCCCCCCCCCAATCCCCTCTTTTGCAGGAGCGGCGCTGAAAATGCGCCGCTCCTGTCGGTTTTTGGGGGCTTGACAAGCCTTGTTTTTCTGACTATAATAAACCCGATATGCAAAGACGATGATGTGCAAAGAGCCGAAGCGAATCATGCGGAAAGCGAGCCGGGGAGGGTGCAAGCCCGGTGCGCAGGCGATTCGGCAGCCCTGCAACGAGTTCCCGGCGAGGAGCCGGGCGTTTGACCTGCGTTACGGGTTGCAAGAGGGCGCGCTTGCCCGTTTGGGCGCGCGTCAACCGGAGTGGTACCGCGAATCAACGTCTGTTCGTCCCCGGACGGCAGGCGTTTTCATTTACCCAAAAAACGGGTATCACCTGAAATAAAGGAGAGAAACAACCATGAAGAAGATGACTTCCGGCGAATTGCGCAGCATGTGGCTTAATTTCTTCAAGAGCAAGGGCCATGCCGTGATTCCCAGCGCCTCCGTGATCCCGGAGAACGACCCGACCGTTCTGTTCACCACCGCGGGCATGCATCCGCTCGTCCCGTATCTGCTGGGCAGCAAGCACCCGGCCGGCACCCGCCTGACCGACGTGCAGAAGTGCATCCGCACCGGCGATATCGACGAGGTGGGCGATGCGTCCCACCTGACGTTCTTCGAGATGCTGGGCAACTGGTCGCTGGGCGATTATTTCAAGAAGGAAATGATCGCCTGGAGCTGGGAGTTCCTGACCAGCCCGGAGTACCTCGGCCTTGACAAGGACAAGCTGGCGTTCACCGTCTTCGAGGGCGAGGGCGACATCCCGCGCGACGAGGAAGCCGCCAACTATTGGATGGAAAACGGCGTGAAGAAGGAGAATATCTACTTCCTCCCGCGCGAGCATAACTGGTGGGGCCCGGCGGGTCAGACCGGCCCCTGCGGCCCGGACACCGAGATGTTCATCATCAAGGATCAGCCGCCGTGCGGCCCGAACTGCTCCCCGGCGTGCTCTTGCGGCCGCTTCCTGGAGATCTGGAACGACGTGTTCATGCAGTATAACAAGACCGCCGACGGTCAGTATGTGCCGATGGCGAAGAAGAACGTCGATACCGGCATGGGTCTGGAGCGCACAGTCTGCACCCTCAACGGCTGCAAGACGGTCTACGAGACGGACGCTTTCACCGTCATCATCGCCAAGATTTCCGAGCTGTCCGGCAAGCACTATGACGACGACGAGGCGACGACCCGCGCGTTCCGCATCGTGGCCGACCACCTGCGCACCTCGACCTTCATCATGGGCGACCCGCGCGGCGTCAGCCCGAGCAACGTCGATCAGGGCTATGTGCTGCGCCGCCTGATCCGCCGCGCCGTGCGCTTTGGCATGGAGCTGGGCATGCAGGAGGGCTTCACCGCCGAGATCGGCAAGGTTGTCATCGAACAGTACGCCGAGGTCTATCCGGAGCTCAAGCAGAACGAGGCGTTCGTGCTGGAGCAGTTCAAGCTGGAGGAGACCCGCTTTGCCCGCACGCTGCGTCAGGGCGAGCGCGAGTTCGAGAAGGCCGTTTCCCGCATGGGCGAGAGCAAGGTCATCGACGGCATGGTGGCCTTCAACCTGTACGCGACCTACGGCTTCCCGATTGAGATGACCCGCGAGCTGGCGAGGGAGCACGGCCTGACCGTGGACGAGGCGGGCTTTGAAAAGCACTTCGCCGAGCACCAGAAGAGCAGCCACGCGGGCGCCGAGCAGCGCTTCAAGGGCGGTCTGGCGGACAGCAGCGCCCAGAGCGCGCGCCTGCATACCGCGACCCACCTGCTCCATGCGGCGCTGCGCCGTGTGCTGGGCGACGAGGTCGCGCAGAAGGGCTCCAACATCACGCCGGAGCGCCTGCGTTTCGACTTCTCCTTTGGCCGCAAGGTGACCAAGGACGAGCTGGCGCAGGTGGAAGCGCTGGTCAACGAGTGGATCAAGGCGGATGTGCCGGTTGTGATGACCGAAACGACCGTCGAGGACGCGAAGAAGGAAGGCGCGATCGGCCTGTTCGAGAGCAAGTACGGCGAGCGCGTCCGCATGTACACCATGGGCGAGTATTCCAAGGAAATCTGCGGCGGCCCGCACGCGAGCCATACCGGCGAGCTGGTCAGCTTTAAGATTCTGAAGGAAGAATCCTCCTCCGCCGGCGTGCGCCGCATCAAGGCGGTCATCGGTGCGAAGCCGGAAGACTGAGCGGCCTGAACACCTTTCGCCGCAACGCAGGCTTGATTTCCGTATATAATACTAATTCTTGTTAAAATGGCTTAATCCGCGCACCATCTTTTTCGCTCTGACTTTGCCTCGTTCCGTTCAACGTACCTCCAGTACGCCTCACTTCACTTGGCTTCGTCAGAACAAAAAATCTGATGCGCTCTGTTAAGCATTTTAACTGCGAATTCGTATAAGCCAAACGGCGCTTTCCCGAGCAAAATCGGGAAAGCGCCGTTTTAGAATGTGTCAAGAAACGAAAGACGCAGGAAACGCGGTGCCCGCTTATACCTTTTCAAACGCGATTCGTTCCGCGCCGCTGGCGATGTGAATGACGCCGCAGCGGGTGAAGTCGTTTTTCAAAATGACGTGCTGCATGATCGCGTTGTCGCGGTGGGTGTCGATGCGCAGGTGCGGGGTCGTCTGTTCGCAATAGGCGACGATCCGGCTGAGCAGGCCGTGGATCTGCCCGTCGCTGGCGACGGCGTGAATCGTGCCGTAGGGCGCATCGGAAAGCCACGCGCCCTGCTCAATGACGCGATAGGTCGGGTCTTCGCCGAGGATGAACGCGAACACGCCGTGGATTTCGCCTTCCTCGCGCAGGACATACAATTCGCGGGCGGCGATGTGCGCGGCGATGTCCGCCTCGGTCGGGCGGGTTTGACCCCATTGGCTGGGGTTGCCGTTTTGCGCCATGAAGGCGCGGGCGTGGGCGTAAAGGGCGAGAATCCGCGGCAGATCGGCGGCGGTGGCAAGTGTAATCATGGCAAAACGCTCCTTGTGCAATATGGCTTCTATGATAAGCGAAAGACGGCGAAACGTCAACGCTCCGAACCGTAAAATCGGGCGGGCGTAAAATCGGGAAGGGGAAAGGGGATCACGGCGCGGCGCAGGAAAAGCCGAACGCCCGCCCCGCTTCGGCGCACGCGGCGCGGTTGAGATGCATCATATAGACGCGGCCGCGCTTCTCCGCGGGGACAACCTGCGCAATCTGCCCGATGGGAAGGTGGATATTGCCGGGGTAGTCCGCGTCCGTGGAATCCATGTAGGCGCGCTCAAAATTCGGATGCGATTGGATGAACGCGGCGAGCGTTTCCGTCGTACAGGTATCCGACGAAAAGAACACGCCGCCGTTTTCGGTCTCAAAGATGAAGGAAAAGCAGCGCATCCCGTCGGAATGGCGGGTCGGCACATAGCGGAAGGACCGGAACGACGAGAAGCCCAAAGCGCCGCCGTCCTCCACAAAGGCGAATGCGTTCTCCTGCACACCGAACAGGCGAAGAAGCGTCGCGACGTCCGCGCGATAGGCCGCGTCCTCCGGGAGAACCAGCTTGGGGACGATGTGCAGCATGTAGAAGCAGTAATGGCAGAGCGAACCGAGCGAACCGCAGTGGTCGCTGTGCAGATGCGAAAGGGCGACGGTGATATCTGTCACGCCGGAAAGCACACCGCGCCGCAGAAGATCGGCAAAGACGCTTTCGCCGCAGTCGAGCAGCAGCAGACGGCTGCCCTCGCGGAGATAGGCCGACGTGTTGCCCGCCTCGACGTAAAAGGCCGCGCCGCGCCCCAGAAAATGAAGCTCCATGAAATCAGCCTCCGATGATTGAAGAATAGACCCATGATACCCCGGCGCGGCGGAAATGTCAAATGCCAAATGAATGTAAAAGACACGAACAAAATGCGAAAAAAAGGAATCAAAATACGGAATCCCGATTGATTTTGCAGGCGCGATTCGGTATAATAAAACGTAGGTTTGAAACCACAACCGAACAGAAAAAGGAGCAATCGGATTATGAAGAAGATTTGTCTGCTGCTGACCTTTGTTTTCGTCATGCTGCTGGGCGTTTCCGCGCTGGCGGACATGGATGTGAAGGAGCTGACCGTTCAGTTCGTGCCGACCAACACCGAAACCGCTGACGCGACGACCGCGGAGTTTTCCGCGTACATGACCGAGCTGATGGGCATTCCGGTGAAGATGACCGTCGCGACCAGCTACAACGCCATCGTCGAGGCCATGGAGTCCGGCACGGTGGACGTGGGCATCATGCCGCCGGCGACCTATGCGCAGGCGCGCGAGATGGGCGTGGCGAAGGCCATCCTCTCCACGACGCTCAACGATTACGACGAGAACGAGCAGCTGATGCCGGGCGTTCCGGTTGGCAGCTTCAAGGCTGAGGTGCTCGTGCGCGCCGATTCCGGCATCACCGGCTACGAGGGTCTGGCGGGCAAGACGATTGCCTACCTCGGCGCTTCCAGCGCTTCCGGCTACATCTACCCGGTCGCCGAGATGAAGATGGCGGGCATCGACACCGATTCCTGCACGTGGGTGAACATCACCTCGATCCCGAGCGCGATTTTGGCCGTCATCAACGGTCAGGTGGACGCCTGCTTTGTGTTCGAGGGCGCGCGCTTCGTGTTCTCCAGCGCCGTGCTGGATGAGAACGGCAATCCGTATGATCTGTACAGCCTGCTCTCCGTCGCGAAGCTCTCCGACGGCGATATCCCCAACGACGCGATTGCGGTCAACACCCGCCTTTCCGACAACGACGCGCAGATCGTGAAGGAAGCGTTCCTCAAGATGGCTTCCGACGAAAAGGGCCTTGAGATCATGGGCGCGTGGAACCACAGCGGCTATATCGAGGCGAACGAGGCCGATTACGATACCATCGCGCAGTACATCGAGCTGGCGACGGAGTAACCGCAAATTGAAAACGGCATAAAGAAGGGGTATTCTTTCCTCTGAACGGGGGAGGAATACCGCTTTCTGCTGTTTAAGAAAAAACGCCGAACAACGAAAAAGACCAATCGGAAGCGAGTGGAAAACAACATGATTACGTTTGACCATGTATCTAAAACCTATCCAAACGGCGTGAAGGGGCTCGTCGATATCAATCTGACGATTCCGGATGGGGAATACGTCTCCATCATCGGCCTGTCCGGCGCGGGCAAGAGCACGCTGCTGCGCGCCATCAACCGTTTGAACGACGTGACCGAGGGCGTCGTCTCGATTGACGGGCAATCGATTACCGGAGCGAATAAGCGCGAATTAAAGCGGATTCGCCGCAAGATTGGTTTGATCTCCCAACAGTTCAATCTGGTCAAGCGCCTGACCGTCCAGAAGAATGTGCTTTCCGGCAAGCTGGGGTATTATTCCACCTTCAAGAGCGTGTTCGGCCTGTTTTCAAGAGAGGATTATGCCCTTTGCCGGAGCGTGCTGGAAAAGGTGAATCTGGCGGACAAGGCGCACGATCGCTGCGACAACCTTTCCGGCGGCCAACAGCAGCGCGTTTCGATTGCCAGAACGCTGTTTCAGGAGGCCAATATCATTTTGGCTGACGAACCGGTGGCCTCGCTCGATCCGGTGACGTCGCAGGAAATCCTCACGGAGCTGAAAACCATCAACCGCACGATGGGCAAGACGGTCGTGGTCAATATTCATTCCATCGCGCTGGCGCGGCAGTTCTCCGACCGCATTATCGCCCTGCAGGATGGCAGGCTTGTCTTTGACGGCACGCCGGCGGAACTGACCGACGACGTGCTGCGCATGGTCTACAAGGGGGATTCGTTCCTCAAGGAAGAGGCGCGCCATGAAAATTAAAGATACCGTTCATTTTGAGTGGTACAAGCATCTGTTCATCGCGCTGCTTCTGCTGGCGTTTTTGTACGCGAGCATCGTCAGCACCGATGCGAATTTCGAGCAGTTAGCCGGAAACATCGGTCAGGTGGGCGTATTCCTCAAAAAGCTGGCCCATCCGCAGTTTTCCTATCTGCCCAAGCTGGTCGATCCGATGGTCAAGACGCTCAAAATGTCTGCGCTGGGCACCGCGCTGGGGATTCTGCTGGCGATTCCGTTTGCGTTTCTGGCCACGACCGTGGTGACGGACAACCGGATAATCACCGGCGTGTGCCGCTTCTTTCTGAATGTCATCCGCACGATTCCGAATCTGCTGCTCGCGTCCCTGCTGGTGGCGATTGTGGGCATCGGCGAGGCGACGGGCGTGCTGACGATTGCGATTTTCACGTTCGGCATGGCGTCGCAGCTGATTTTTGAGTCCATTGAGACCATCGACCTAAGCCCGGTCGAGGCTGCGACGGCGGTTGGCGCCAACAAGCTCAAGGTTGCGGTTTGGGCGATCTGGCCGCAGATCACATCCAGCGTGGTCAGCTACACGTTTTATGCGTTTGAGCTGAATGTGCGCGCCTCCACGGTGCTTGGGTATGTCGGCGCGGGCGGCATCGGCGTGAAGCTCAACGAGGCGCTGGGGCTGTTCAAATACGAGCGGGTGTCGATCATCATTCTGTTTATTTTTGCGGTGGTTGTGTTGGTTGACGCACTTTCCGAAGCGATTCGCAGGAGGCTGAAATGAAGATGAGGCTTTCTGATTCGATCAAAAAATGGGCGATTGCCGCCGCGGCGGCCGCGCTGCTGGTTTGGTGCGCGGCGGATATCGACTGGAGCACGCTGAATTATTTTTCGTGGGGCACGTTCAGGGCGACAATCGCCAACCTCTGCAAGCCGGATTTCGCCGCGTTTTATACCGGGAGCTCGGAAGATATCTTCCACCTGATGCTGCTGACGGTGGGCATCGGTTTCTTTGGCACGACCATCGGCACGGTTCTGGCCGTTCCGTTTACGCTTCTGGCTTCCCGCAGCCTGTGGAAAAACCCGGTCGTGCCGCGCGTGGGCAAATTTGTGCTCGACGTGCTGCGCGCGTTCCCGGAGCTGGTGTACGCGATCATTTTCATCAAGGTGGTCGGGCCGGGCGCGTTTGCGGGCGTGCTGGCCATCGGCGTGCACCAGATCGGCATGCTGGGCAAGCTCTTCACCGAGGAGATGGAGCGCATGGATGAAACGCCGGTGGAAGCCTGCCACGCGGTCGGCGCGAACGGGGTGCAGACGATGTTCTATGCCCGCCTGCCACAGCTCATGCCGATTTACGCCTCGCTGGTGCTCAACCACTTCGAAATCGCGGTGCGCAGCGCTTCGACGCTCGGCCTTGTCGGCGCGGGCGGCATCGGCGCGACGCTGATCTTCGCGATTCAGGCCTGCCGCTGGTCGCGCGTGGGCATCATCCTGCTGACGGTCATCGCGACGGTTTTCCTGCTGGATATGCTGACCGGCTGGGTGAGAAAGAAACTCCAATAAGGGAAATGAACCGAATATCCGCGCCGACTGTGCTGAAAAACGCCGTCGGCGCGCGTTTTTTGGCGCGCGAAAAAAGGATTTTTTTGAGTTCAAAGCGAACATTATATTTGTTGCCCCTTTTTGGGCGCATATTTCACGATGAAGCGAGGAAGAAAAATGGTAACTCGTTCAGACAGACTGGATCATGTCCATTCCGATATCCGCGGCCCGCTGTATCAGGAGGCGCTGCGCATGGAATCCGAGGGCATCAACGTTCTCAAGCTCAATACGGGCAACCCCGGCCGGTTCGGCTTCAAGCTGCCCAACAGCGTGCGTCAGGCGCTGGCGCTGCATATCGACGAGGCCGTTCCGTATTGCGACGTGCGCGGCATGGCGGCGGCGCGAAACGTCATCTGCACCTATCACATCGGGCGCGGGCTGCAGGGCATCATGCCCAACGACGTATTCATCTGCAACGGCGTGAGCGAGGCGGCGAGCATGCTGCTCAACGCGCTGATCGGCACGGGCGACGAGATCCTGCTGCCGTCGCCGTGCTACTCCCTGTGGAGCAACAACGCCTATCTGTGCGGCGGCAAGCCGGTCTTCTATCGCTGTGACCCGGCGAACGAATGGAACCCGGATATCGAGGACATCCAGAGCAAAATCACCGACCGCACCAAGGCGATTCTGGTCATCAACCCGAACAACCCGACCGGTGCGGTTTACAGCAAGGAGGTGCTGCTGGCGATTGCGGAAATCGCGCGTCAGCATCATCTGGTGATTCTGGCGGATGAAATCTACGACCGTCTGGTGATGGACGGCCTGCGCCACGAATCCATCGGCGCGCTCGCGCCCGACCTGCCCTGCGTGACGTTCAACGGCCTTTCCAAGAGCCACATCATCTGCGGCTTCCGCTGCGGCTGGATGGTGTTCTCCGGCCCGAAGGGCGAGTTGGACGCGGTGAAGGACGGCGTGATGCAGCTCGCCTCCATGCGCCTGTGCGGCAACGCGCTGACGCAGCTGGTCATCCCTGCGGCGCTGGTGGACAGCGAGAGCACGCACGAGATGCTCGTGCCGGGCGGCCGCCTCTTTGAGCAGCGCAAGGCGACGCTCGAAGCGCTGGATAAGATCGACGGCGTGGATTATGTGACCAACCACGCGGCGTTCTACCTGTTCCCGCGGCTGGACAAGAGCAAGTTTGATTTTGAGGATGCGCACGACTTCGCGATGAAGTTCCTGCATGAGCAGCATGTGCTCGTCATCCCCGGCGGCGGGTTTGACTGGCACGAGGATCTGCGCTTCCGCATCGTCATGCTGCCCGAGCCGGAGACGCTCACCAAGGCGATGGGCGATATGGCGTATTTCCTCAAGCAGCATCGAATCTGATTTTACGCACCGTTTGCGCATAGGGAAGGGGCTGTCAGGAAAAACGGACAGTCCCTTTTGATGTGGCGCAGAAAATGAGCAGGCGCGTTTATTTCGTCGCCAGCAGGTCGCGGTAATACGCGGCCTTCTCTTCTTCGGTGCGCATGTTGGCGAGGTACATCATATCCGCCATGGCGCCGGAAAGCGCCTTCGGGATGCGCTGCACCATCTTGATGCGGTCGCCGTATTTGGCCATGATCGCGGCGTGATCCATCGCGAAATTCTTGCCGTCGCGGCGGCCGCAGAAGCAGCAATAGAAGTGCTCGCGCCCCTCGCTGCTGACGGTGCTGCGGTCATAGGCGACCATATCCGCCCAGATTTTATACACGTCGGTGGAGTTGGCGAAGTTGAACATATCCGCGCTGAAGCCGCCGGAGGGGCGCATGTTGACCTCCAGACCGAGGATGTCGCCCTTTTTGCCCAGTGCGGGCTGATCCGCGTTGAGCACGAAAAATTCCAGATGCACAAAGCGGCTCTTCACGCCGAAGGCGGCGACGGTGCGGCGGCCGATGTCGCGCATGGCGTCCGGCAGGGTCTTCTCGATGTAATAGCAGGAGTTGCCGTTGGTGTTGACGATATCCATGATGGAATCCATGGTGACGTTGCCGGTTTCGAACAGCGGTTCGCCCTTGGAATTGATGATCGCGTCATACGAGTGCACCGTGCCGTTGACGAACTCCTCCATGATGTAGACGGTTTCGTCCTTCGTGGCGAAGAAATAATTCAGCTCGTCGTCGCTGCTGAGCTTGTAGGTGTGGGACGCGCCCACGCCGTTATCTGGTTTGACGATGACGGGGTAGCCGACCTCGCGGACGAAATCCTTGCAGCCGGTGTAATCGCGCACGATGTGCCAGCGCGCGGTCTTGACGCCCGCCTTGGCGTAATTGGCCTTCATCGCGGATTTATACTTGACCGGCTGCATATCCTCGGTGTGGAAGCCGGTGGTGATGTTGAAGGCGGTGCGCAGCATCGCGTCGCGCTCGAGCCAGTATTCGTTGTTGCTTTCCAGCCAGTCGATCCTGCCGTGCTTGTAGGTCAAAAACGCGACGGCGCGGAAAACCTCGTCGTAATTTTCGAGCGAGGAAACCTTGTAATATTCGTTCAGCGAGCCGCGCAGCTCCGGCATGAGCTGGTCATACGGGCAATCGCCGATGCCGAGGACGTTCATGCCGTTCTTTTTCAGCTCGGCGCAGAATTTCCAGTAGTTTGTTGGGAAATTCGGGGAGATAAAGATAAAGTTTTTCATGGAAACGCTCCTTTATGCGGCTTTCTATGCGTCAGGAAATGAACAGAATCTGCTTTTTGCTCAATGATTGTATCGCTTAAAACAGGCGGATGCGCGGCGTATCCCCTGCGTTATCGTTTGCCGAGCAGGAAGGGCAGGTAATACTCGACCTGCTTATACCACCAGCCCCAGTCGTGATCGACGTCGTAGCCCCAGAAATCCACCCATGCGTGAATCCCCTTCGCGTCGAGCACGCCCTTGATGCGCGAGGTGCTCTCCTTGAGCACGTCCTCCCACGCGCCCTGACCGACGCAGAGGATGATTTTCCGCTCGTTGTACATGCGGATATACGGGTGATCCGGCGACATGCCGGAGAGGTAGTGATACGGCGAATTGCGGTAGACGAGGTCATCCATGTAATCGCCGAAGGAATCGAAGGAATCATACACGCCGGAGAGCGCCAGCACGCTGTCAAACAGATCCGGGCGGCGGAAGAACAGGTTCGCCGCGTGCATCGCGCCCATCGAGCAGCCGAACGGCATGATCGGCATTTGGCACCAGTTGCGCTCGCCCGCAAGGTGGCGAATCTGCGGCACCATCTCATCGACGATGTAGTTGAACCAGCGCTCGTGCTGTTCGATGCGCTGGCGCGGGTCGCCGCCGTGATCCGCCCACGTTTCATTGTCGATGGTATCGATGGAGAACACCATGATTTCGCCCGCGTCGATATACGGGCGGAACACGTCGTCCATGTGGAAATTTTCGAAATCATAGAAACGCCCTGCCTGACAGGGGATGAACAGCACCGGCTTGCCGCGATGGCCGTAGACCTTGAACTCCATTTCGCGGTTCAGATTGTAGGAATAGCCTTTGTAATAACGAACTTCCATGGGTTGATTCTCCTTATCCATTCGTGGGGATACGCGCCCGCCGCGTTATACTAATTCTTGTTAAAATGGCTTAATCCGCGCACCATCTTTTTCGCTCTGACTTTGCCTCGTTCCGTTCAACGTACCTCCAGTACGCCTCACTTCACTTGGCTTCGTCAGAACAAAAAATCTGATGCGCTCTGTTAAGCATTTTAACTGCGAATTAGTATTAAAACCCCAGACATTTCATAAAAACGGGAATCTGCCGCGCCCACGAGGCCTCGCTGTGGGTGCCGCCGGGGACGATGCGGAACGCGAGATCGACGCCCTTTTGCAGCAGCGCCGAGGAACAGGTGGTCAGCGCGGAGAGATTGGATGCGTGGTTGGCCATTTCCTCCCCGCCGTAATCCATGTAGATCAGCGTATCGGGGGAGATTTCCGCCTGACGGATGAACCGCCGCGCTTTCGCGGGGGCGAGCCACAGGCTGGGGGACAGGCAGGCCGCCCGGCCGAAAACATCGTTGAACGCCGTGGCGGCGTACAGGCTCATCAGCCCGCCCATCGACGAACCGGCGATCAGCGTGTTCGCCCTGTCCGGCAGGGTGCGCAGATTCGTGTCGATCATCGGCTTGAAATCGCGGATGAACCACTCCATCGTCGCGCGCCCGCGCCCGCGAATCCGCCCGAGGTTCGGGGCTTCGCAGGTGAAGGGGCAGTATTCCACCAGGCGGTTGTTGCCGACGGGGTTGCACTCGACCGCCGCGATAATCAGCGGCGTGTCGGTCTTGTCCATATAATCGGCCATGCCCCAGGATTGGCCGTAGGTCGCGTCCTCGTCAAAGAAGACGTTGTGGCCGTCGAACATGTACATCACCGGGAAACGCGCGTCCGGCTGCTCGTCGTAACAGGCAGGCAGATAGAGATAGGCGCGGCGCGTCAGCTCCGGGCTGAGGTTGGGGATTTGAAGCGCCCACTTGTAGACCATGTAAAAAAGCCTCCGAAAGCATGAAAATCGGGATCATTCATAAAAGTATACGGCAGGCGCGCCGCCTTGTCAATTCGAATGGACGCCAAAATGTATGATACGGCTGGATTTTGGCAAGCCTACACAGGAAAAAGAACAGGCGTTTGCGCATATTCCGCGCACGTCGCCGACGTTGACAGAACTTTTATGCCAGATTATAATGAAGCTATCGGATTTGGGGCGCGCGCTTGCGCGATTTTTAGGCAACCGCAAACGGGAGGACACCATGCCCAATATACAGGATTATGTGCTTTGGAGAGGCGATCTGCCGCTTGAGCGCGTGCCGCTGTGCGACGTGGACGCGCTGCTGCTGAGCTATCTGTCGTATATGCCCTACGATCACATCGTGGGGGATGCGTTTGACGAGGGAATTTCCCTGCGCGACGCAGCGCAGAAGCTGCTGGAGGTCAACGAACGGGATAAAACGCCGCTGGCGTACAACGTCAGGGAGGATCGAAAGCTGCTCGCCGCGCTGATGGAGAGCGCGCGGTTTCGGGATATCCGCCTGGTCGGCTACGTCAACAAGGTCGATCCCGAGCAGGAGGAGCAGTTCGCCGCCGTGACCTACCTGCTGGGCGAAGGGCGGGCGTTTGTCGCCTTCCGCGGCACGGATAACACCGTCGTCGGCTGGAAGGAAGACTTCAACATGAGCTTTGAAACCGAGGTTCCGGCGCAGCGGGACGCGGTGGCCTATGCGCAGCATGTCGCCAAAGCCATTGATTTGCCGCTGATCGTCGGCGGCCATTCAAAGGGCGGCAATCTGGCGGCCTATGCGGGGATGTTTGTCGATGAGGCGACCCGCGCGCGGATTCAGACGGTCTATAATTTCGACGGGCCGGGCTTCAACGAGGCGACGATTTCCTCCGAGGAATTCGGCAAGGTGGATATGCGCATCCGCACGTTCGTGCCGCAATCCTCGATGATCGGTATTCTGATGTGGCACAGAGAGCCGTTCACCATCGTGCGCAGCAACGGCGTGGGCGTGTTTCAGCACGACGCATACACCTGGCAGATCATGGGCGGCGATTTCATCAAGCTCAGCGAGCGCACCGGGCACAGCCATTTCGCCGACGACACCATCAAGCGGTGGCTCGAGGAGTTGAAGCCCGACATGCGCAGGCAGGCCATCGACGGCATTTACGCCGTGCTCAGCGCGTCGAACGGCATGAACGTCAGCGATCTGTTCGAGGCGCGCAACACGATGAGCGTGCTCAAGGCGGCGGGCGCGATGGATGAAAAGACGCGGAGCGCGGTGCTGGAGGCATTCAGGCTGCTGGGCAGCTCGATGATCGGCGGCGTGCCCGCGTGGCTGGAGCGCACGGCCAGCAGCGTGGCGCAGAAAATGCCGTGGGAGCAGCGCAGGGAAGAAGCGCGGGCAGAAGCCAGAATCGAAGCGAAAGCAGAAGCGAAAACAGAAGCAAAAACAGAAGCGAGAGCAGAAACAAGATCGGAAAGAAGATTGGAAACAAGATTGGAAGCGGAGGCCAAGGCGCGGGAAAACGCGCCCGAGCTTGCCAAATAAGCCGATTTGGCCTATAATAAAGCACAAACACGATTATCAGCCCGAAGAAGGGCGGAAAGAGGAACAGACCATGGAAAGAAAAAATGCGTGGGCGGCATATGCCGGGGACGACGGCAGGGTGGAAGCCTTTGCCAAGGCATACTGCGATTTCATCAACAACGGCAAAACGGAGCGCGAGTGCGTGGCCTACGGCGAGAAGCTGGCGAAGGCGCACGGCTTTGAGGATTTGAACGCGGTCGTTCGCTCGGGCAGGAAGCTGGAAGCGGGCGCGCGCGTCTATGCCAACTGGATGGGCAAGAGCTTCATGCTCTTCGTGCTGGGCGAGAAGCCGCTGGAGGAGGGCATGAATATCCTCGGCGCGCACATCGACTCCCCGCGCATCGACGTGAAGCAGAACCCGCTCTATGAGGATACCGATCTGGCGTATCTGGATACGCATTATTACGGCGGCATCAAGAAATATCAGTGGGTCGCCATCCCGCTGGCGCTGCACGGCGTGATCGTCCGGAAGACCGGCGAAAAGGTCAGCATCAACATCGGCGAGGACGAAAACGACCCGGTGTTCTGCATCTCCGACCTGCTGGTGCACCTCGCGCAGGAGCAGATGACCAAGAACGCGAAGGAAGTGGTCGAGGGCGAGGCGCTCAACCTGATCGTCGGCGGCAGGCCGCTTGAGGGCGAGGAAAAGGACGCGGTGAAGGCCAACGTGCTCAAGCTGCTGGCGGATAAATACGGCGTGGAGGAGGAGGATTTCCTCTCCGCGGAGCTTGAGATCGTTCCGGCGGGCAAGGCGCGCGATATGGGCTTTGACCGCAGCATGATTCTGGCCTACGGCCACGACGACCGCGTCTGCGCGTATCCGTCGATGATGGCGGTGCTCGATTACGAGGGCACGCCGGAATACACCCTCTGCTGCATCGTCACCGATAAGGAGGAGATCGGCAGCGTCGGCGCGACGGGCATGGCTTCCCACTATCTGGAAAACACCGTCGCCGAGCTGTACGCCTGCACGGCGGATTACTGCGAGCTGGCCGTGCGCCGCTGCCTGCGCAACAGCCGCATGCTCTCCAGCGACGTGAGCGCAGGCTACGACCCGAATTTCGCCAGCGCGTTTGAAAAGAAGAACAGCGCGTTCCTCGGCCGCGGCATCTGCTTCAACAAGTTCACCGGCAGCCGCGGCAAGTCCGGCAGCAACGACGCGAACCCGGAATTTATGGCCAGCCTCCGAAAGATCATGGATGACGCGGGTGTGGCGTTCCAGACGGCGGAGCTGGGCCGCGTCGATCTCGGCGGCGGCGGAACGATCGCCTACCTGTGCGCCAAGTACGGCATGAACGTGATCGATTCCGGCATTCCGGTGCTGAGCATGCACGCGCCGTATGAGATCATCAGCAAGGTCGATCTCTACGAGGGCTATCGCGGTTACTGCGCGTTCCTTCAGGGCGCCAAGCCGGTGGAATAAAACGCCTTGCGGTTGCCTTTTAACTCCTTCCGTCTGCCTTTTTAACGCCTTCCGTCTGCCTTTTTTTACTCCTTCCGTCTGCCTTCGGCAGCCACCTCCCTCTAAGAGGGAGGTCTTATTTCTTTTACCACCGAAACCTTATAAAAAACCTTCGATTTATCGCCCAGACGGAAAAAGCGCCCAAAAGAGCTCCCTCTTTGAGGGAGCTGGCACGGCGTAGCCGTGACTGAGGGAGTTTGGCGGGCGCAGAATATGCTTCTTACTCAAATGCTGATATTTACAAAATGACAACTGCAATGTAGACAGATTGTCTGATAAAGTGAACAGATTTCCCGATGGAGACGGTAGGTAATCATTTCTTTCATGTATTTCCACAAAAAATGCGCTTGAAAAACGCCGGAAACGGCTGTATAATAGCCGCAAATCCTTTGAAACCGACTGGGCGAATTGCACGTTCAGCCTAAAAGGAAGATGACAAATCGTCATATGGAGGAATTGCGAATGAACAAGCTCTTCAAACGCGCGGCCTGTCTCGCGGTGACAGCCGCCATGACCCTCTCCAGCTCCGGCGCACTCGCCTGCACCGGCTACTATGTCGGCAAGCAGGCCAGCGCCAGCGGCCATACCATTATCGGCCACACCGTCGATGCGTGGAACACCGCGCAGGCGAAGCAGGTCGTCTATCCGCACAGCGAGGAATCGGGGCGCACCGTGACCGTCGGCGCGAACGAAGTGCCGCTGCCGGACGTGACCTACCAGTACACCTCTACGCCGTTCATCGAGGGCTTGTGGGATAGCGCCGTGGCCAACGCGATGGGCGTGACCATGACCGGCTCGGTGACGACCTACATCAGCGACGCGATGAAGGCGGCCGATCCGTATGTGGAGGACGGCGCGTCCGAGACGTGGATCAGCGGCTATATTGCGGCGGTTTCCGCTACAGCGCGCGAAGCGGTTGAAAACTACGGCAAGATCATGGAAACCTACGGCAGCTCCGAATCCAACACGTTTATGATCGCCGACCAGCAGGAGGCGTGGTATCTGGAGAGCTATTCCGGCCATCAGTGGTGCGCCGTGAAGATGCCGGAGGACGCTGTCGCCGTGTTTGGCAACGAGAGCATGCTCGGCTCTGTTGCGGATTATGTGGAGGGCGAAAGTCTGCTCCATTCCGAAGGGCTGTTCTCCGTGCCGGAGGCCGCGGGTCAGACTGTGCTCGATGAAGCGGGCAACGTCGATCTGTTCGCAACCTATGTCGGCGCGCGCAACCTGAACGCGGGCGCGAACCGCCGCACGTGGTATGGCCACGAGCTGCTGGCGCCGTCCACCGCGGAGGATTACGCGATGACGACCCGCTATCCGCTGTTCTATCAGCCGGATGAAAAGGTCAGCCTGAGCGACATCTTCGAACTGACCCGCTCCCGCTTTGAGGGAACGCAGTGGGATCCGGAGGAGACCGGCCGCCCGGATATCCGCGTGATCGGCATCGAGCGTCAGGTGAACTGCTCGGCCATCGAGATTTATGACGATCTGCCCGCCGCCATGTCCGCCGTGACGTGGACGACGCTGGCGAACGCGGAGCATTCCGTCTATCTGCCGCTCTCCAACCTCGTGACCGACGTGGCCGAGATGTTCGACCATACGCCGGAGGGCTTCACGTCCGACAGCTACGGCTATGACCTGAGCTATGCGCACACCCACTTCAAGCGCCTGTGCGCCCTGAGCGAGCAGGATCGCGAGCACTACGGCACCGGCGTTCGCGCTTACTGGAAGAGCGTGGAGGACGCGCTGGTGGCGGAATATCCGGCCGTGCTGGCTGAAACGGCGAAGCTCTACGCCGAAGACCCGGCGAAGGCCGCCGAATACCTGACCGAGTACACCGTGGAGAAGCAGGAAAAGGCGCTGGCCGACTGCGACACGATGTATGACGAACTGATCTGGTACATGATCGCCAACACCAGCACCCTGCGCTACAACAGCAGCCGCGGCGAATTCAATACGTGGAATAACTTTGTGCCGTCGCTGGCGGCGGAATAACGCCTTGCGCGAAAACAAAATCAGGGAGAATCGTTCCTTTTCGGGCGGTTCTCCTTTTATATGCCCCTTTATATGCCCGTATGTCCGCCGAAAACAGTTGTGCAATCGCCTTTTTATGGTATAATGGTTTCTGTATACGGATGGGAGAGCGATGCGTATGGAGCATGGGAAGGAACAGAAGAAGGAACAAAGGGTTTATGCAGCCTTTGGCCGCGGCGCGCGCCGGGATTGGAAGCGCGCGGCGCGCAAGACCGTGTTCAGCCATTACTGGATGGCGATTATGGTCTGTTTGGTCGCGGCGTTTTTGGGTACGGAATTCACCGGCTCGCTGGAAAGCCTGCATTTTACCCGGCAGAAATGGGACGTGATTTCGAACTTCCTTGCGTCCTTCGGGCGGCCGGGCGCGGCGGCGAACAGCCGGGGCGTGTTTGCGATAGCCGTCAACAAGATTGCGGACGGTTCCCTTCAAAACATTGTGAACAACACCATCATGTCGCTGGCCGGATCAAGCGAGTTCTGGCAGTCCTTCGGCATTGTGGTGAGCAGTCTGGTTTCGATGACGTATTGGGTGCTGGTTACCCACACGTTCGTCGTGATCCTGCGCCGCCTGTTTATGGAGATGCGCGTCTATGAGGAAGTGCCGCCGTATCGCGCGCTCTATCTGCACAGCGCGCGCTGCTGGGGGCGCACGTCGCTGGCGCTGCTGCGCGTGGCCGTCCAGCGGGGGCTTTGGTGGCTGACGATCATCGGCGGCGCAATCAAGACGTTTTCGTATTATCTCTGCGGCTTCATTCTGGCGGAGAACCCGACCATGAAGGGCGGGGACGCGATCGCGCTGTCCCGAAAGATGATGAACGGCCACAAGTGGGAGTGCTTCCTGTTGGAGCTTTCCTTCGTGCCGTGGCACCTTCTGAGCCTTGCGACGTTCGGCCTGAGCAGCCTGTTTTATTCCAGCGCATACCTGAGCGCCGCGCGGTGCGAGTTTTATGCCGCCGTGCGCGCGCAGGTCAAGGCGGAGGGCGAGGCGCAGGCGCTGCGCGACACCTATCTGTTTGAAAAGGCCAGCGCAAAGACGCTGCGCCGCGCCTACAACGATCTGGGCAGACCGGCGGAAAAGCTGCCCGCGCGCATATACGGCAACAGGGTGACCCGTTTTTTCGGCGAATGTCTCGGCGTGACGCTGTTCGTCAACCCGCAGGACGTCGCGCGCGAAAAGATTCAGGATCGCGAATACCGCCTGCGCTACATGTGCCGCTGCGAGCAGGGGCTCTCCTATCCGATTCGGCTCAGCCCGCTGCTGCAATATGAGCACAAGGATCACGAACCGGCGCTGTTCACCCGCAAATACCCGGTGACGACGCTGGTGCTGCTGTTCTTCCTGTTTTCGATCATCGGCTGGTGCTGGGAGGTCGTGCTGCATCTGCTTTCGGAGGGCACGTTCGTCAACCGCGGCGTGCTCCACGGGCCGTGGCTGCCGATTTACGGCACGGGCGGCGTGCTGGTGCTGCTGACGCTCTACAAGCTGCGCGACAAGCCGTGGCTTGAATTTTGGGCGACGGTGGTTGTCTGCGGCGTGGTCGAATACTTCACCGCGTATTATCTGGAAACCGTGTACGACCGCCGCTGGTGGGATTACGCGGGCTATTTCCTCAACCTGCACGGGCGCATCTGCGCGGAGGGGCTGCTGGTCTTCGGCCTGGGCGGCATGGCGGTTGTCTACGGCGTTGCGCCGCTGTTTGACAACCTGCTGCACAAGGTCAGGCACAGCGTGCTGATCGGGCTGTGCGCCGCGCTGATCGCGCTGTTCTGCGTCGATCAGGCGTATTCTCATTTTCATCCCAACGAGGGCGAGGGCATCACGGACGAGGTGGCTTACAAGACGGACGACGCTCGGATTCGCCTTGACGAGGAGGCTTTCGTTTAATGCGAATCAGTTCGTTTTTCGTGCTGGCGGGCTATCTGGCGGCCAACGCCTACGTAGCCGCGCGCACATCCGTCTTTCTGCATCGCAATCTGCCCGAGCGCGTGGCGAAGCTGATTTCGCTGCTGACGGCGGGCGTGTATTCCGTCTTCGCGATGGGGATGCCGCTGGCGCACATTCTGCCGGAGGGAACGGCCAGAAAGCTGATTCTGCGCGTGTCCTTCGGGTTTTACGGCATATTCATCTATCTGTTTTCGGCTTACGTCATCATCGAGGTGCTGGCGCGGCTTTCCAAGCGGTTTCACCGAACGGAAAGGCTCACCGCGCGGAAGGGAAACCCCAAGCTGATCTTCGGCGGCGCGGTATGGTTCGGCATCATCCTGACCTGCCTGATGGGGATTCACCACGCATCCGAGCTGACGGTGAAGCATTATGCTGTGCAGACCGATAAGGACGGCGGCGGGCGCGACAGCCTGCGCGTGGTGCTGATTGCGGATCTGCATCTGGGGTACAGCGTCGGCGCGGAGCGCATCGCCGACATGGTGGAAAAGGTCAACGCGCAGGACGCGGATATCATCCTCGTCGCGGGCGATATTTTTGACAACACGGTGGAGGGCATCGACGACCCGGAGGCCGTGAAGGCCTCACTGCGGGCGATGAAAAGCAGGCTGGGCGTGTACGCCTGCTGGGGCAACCACGACGTATCCGAGCGCCTGTTCAGCGGGTTCAGCACCAAGCGGCTGGAAAACACGCTGCGCGGCGAGGAGATGGAGCAGTTCGTCCGCGAAAGCGGCATGACGATGCTGGCGGACGAGGTGCGGCTGATCGACGACAGCTTTTACGTCATTGGCCGCAAGGACTACGAAAACGCGGGCGACGGCACGGCGCGGCGCAAGAGCCTCGGCGAGCTGATGTCGGGAATCGACACGGACAGGCTCGTGATCTCGCTGGAGCATGAGCCGCGCTTTCTGCGGCAGAACGCCGATGCGGGCGTGGACGTGATGCTCTGCGGCCACACGCACGACGGCCAGTTCTTCCCGCTGAATATCGCGATCCGCACCGCGTGGGAAAACCCGGCGGGCTTGAAGACGGTGGGGCGCATGACCAGCGTGGTCACGTCCGGCGTGGGCGTTTACGGTCCGGATATGCGCATCGGCACGGACGCGGATATCTCGGTGGTGGACATTCAATTTGCACCATAAAAAAAGGAGATATACAAACATGAAACTGATTCAGGGCGGCTTGGTCAAGACGATCACGGGCGGCGACATCGAAAACGGACAGATTCTCATCGACGGCGGCAAGATCGTCGCGGTGGGGCAGAACCTCGACGTTCCGGCGGGGACGGAGATCATCGACGCGGCGGGCTGTATCGTCACGCCGGGCTTTGTCGATGCGCACTGCCACATCGGCATGCACGAGGAGGCGAGCCGCTGGGAGGGCAACGACACGAACGAGTATTCCGGCCCGGTTACGCCGGAAATCCGCGCCATCGACGGCATCAACCCGCGGGACGAAGCATTCGGCAACGCGATTGGCGGCGGCGTGACGACGGCGGTGACTGGCCCCGGCTCGGCGAACGTGCTGGGCGGCACGTTTGTGGCGATGAAGCTGTACGGCGACTGCGTGGACGACATGATTCTCAAATACCCGGCGGCGATGAAGATTGCGTTCGGCGAGAACCCCAAGGGTGTTTACGGCCAGAACGGCCACAAGATGCCGGTTACGCGCATGGCCGTCGCGGCGACGCTGCGCGAGACGCTCTTCAAGGCGCAGCGCTACGCGAAGGAGATTGAGGAGGCCGAGAAGGACGCGACCAAGACGCGCCCGTTCGACATGAAGCTGGAAGCGCTGCTGCCGGTTCTCCGCAAGGAGATTCCGCTCAAGGCACATGCCCACCGCGCGGACGACATCCTGACGGCGATTCGCATTGCGAAGGAATTTGACGTGGACATCACGCTGGACCATGTGACGGAAGGCCACCTGATCGTCCGGCATCTGGTCAAGGCGGGCAAGCCGGTGCTGGTCGGCCCGTCGTTCGGCTCGAAATCCAAGCAGGAGCTGAGGGAAAAGAGCTTCGCGACGGCGGGAATTCTGGATGACGCGGGGCTGGAGGTCTGCATCATCACGGATGCGCCGGTCATTCCGCTGTACTATCTGCCGCTGTGCGCGGGCCTGGCGGTGAAGGCGGGCATGAAGGAGGAATCCGCGTGGCGCGCGATCACCATCAATCCGGCGCATGTCGTGGGGATCGATGGGCGCGTCGGCTCGATTGAGGCCGGCAAGGACGCGGATATCGCGATCTTTGAGGGCAACCCGCTGCGCGACATTCAGTGCCGCACGAAGGCTGTCTTTGTGAACGGCGAAGAGGTGCTCTCCCAAATTCAGATGCGTGTGTGAGGCAAAGGAGGCGCGGGCGGTGGACAAGCGATATCCCGATCTGGCGCTGCTCGCGCAGCCTGCGCGCCGGGCGATTTGCTGCCTGGCGGTTGAAGGCGGGGGCGAAAAAATCGAAGGGCTTCTGAACAGGAAGCCTTTTTCGCGTTATGCCGAAAACGGGCTGACCGTCCTGCTCTATGACGAGGCGCAGAGCGAGGCGTGGCGCGCGGAAATCGAGCGGATTCTGGCGGAAAGCGGGCTGTGCGCGGGGCTGAGCGGGCCGTTTGCGCTGGCGGCGTCGGCGCGGGGCTGCTTCCCCAAGGCGCGCATCGCGCTGGAAACGGGCAAGGCCGTCGATCCGGGGCGCGCGCTCTACGACATGGGCACATACAGCGAAGCGGCGCTTCTGCGCGCGGCTCGGACGGCGCTCGGGGCGCAGGGCTTCCGCGCGTCGGATTTTGGCGACGCGGCAATCGAGGCGCTTGCGCGGCTGGACGAGCGGGAGGATGCGCAGTATATCCGCAGCCTGCGCGCGTATTTGAGCGACGGGCTGAATCTGCGGCGCGCGGCGGAGCGGCTGGGCGTTCACCGCAACACGCTGGCCTACCGCATGCGCCGAATCGAGGCGCGCTTTGCCCTCGACCTGAGCGACATGAACACCTGCTTTGAGCTGCTCTTTTCGCTCTGGCTGAAGGAGGGGCTGGGCGGCCGCGCCGACGACGAGCCGACGGCGGCGTTTGATCGGGACGCGGCGCGCGCGGCGCTCTGGCGGTCTGCGGAGCGCGCGGGGAACGCGGCGCGGACGGAAAAGCGCTTTCCGCTGGCGCTCGCCGCCGTCGCGGCGGGCGGCCTGAGCGACGCGCGGCGCGCGGAATTGACGCTGGCGCTGAGCGCGCTGCCGCAAAAGCCGGTGACGGCGTTTGACGATGAAACGCTGTTTTTCGCGCTTTCGCCGGAGGAGATCGGCGCGTTCGCGGAGGCGGCGAGGCCGCTTTGCGAGGCGGCGCGCGCGGGCATGGCCGTTTCGCAGACGTTCGCGCTGGACAGGCTGTCGGCGCAAATTCGGCTCTGCCGGTTCGCGCTGCTGGCGGCGGGCACACAGACGGTATTCATGCGGGAAATCGGCTCGACGCTGTTCTTTACGGCGCTGGAGCGGCGGGTGTCGCTCGCGCCGTATTTGTGCGAAGACGTCATTCGCGTGATGGATGAGGACGCGACGCGCGGCTCGGCGCTCTCGCGCTCGCTCTACGCCTATCTGCTCAACTTCATGGATTTGAAAAAGGCCGCGCAGCAGCTCGGCATCCACCGCAACACGCTGGAATATCAGGTGCGAAAAATGAACGCCGTCATCGGCGGGCAGCCGGACGAGCAAAAGCGGTTTATGATGATGTGCACGTATAAAATGCTGGCGCTGCCGGATGCGGGCGTGCCGGAACTGTAAAATCTTACAAACGCGCGGACGCGAAAAAAGGCCGAATGATCGAAAAAATCGAAAAAAATTTCACAAAACGGCTTGCGTGTGCCGTATGAATGTGATATACTTCCATCAGCACAAAAAAGCGATTTGTAAAAAATTACAAAAAACAAACGGAGTCGGGAGGATTCAAGAATGGCTAAAATCGGTTCAATGGAGCTGATTGTCATCCTGATTGTCGCCATGCTCGCCATCGGCCCGGAGCGCATGCCCAAGGCGGCGCGCATGCTGGGCAAGGCGGTCGGCTCGTTCAAAAAATACATGAACGACGCGACGAGCGACCTGCGCGAGGCCAGCGACGAATTCCGCGAGGTCACCGATGAAATCGCGGACGCACAAAAGACCGTGCGCAAGGCCTTCAAGGACGCGGACGACGAAATCAGCAAAACCCGGGGCGAGGCGGAGGAAAAGCTGAACCCCAAGAAGAAAAAGAAAAAGCCCGCCGCGCCGGAAACGGACGAGACGGACGAGGCGCCCAAGCCGCCGAAGGACGAAGCGAAGGCGGAGGCGGCCGAGCCGCAGGGCGAAAAAGAAACCGAAGCGCAGCCGGAAGCGGCCGCGGAAAAACACGATGAAGCAAAGGACGAGCAGCAGAGCGCTGCCGCCGAATAAAGGAGGAACTTTTTTATGGGTAAGATTGGAACGACCGAACTGCTGGTTGTGCTTGCGATTGTGCTGGTTATCTTTGGGCCGAAGGCGCTGCCGAAGCTGGGGCGCTCGCTGGGCAAGACGCTGGGCAGCTTCCGCAAGGGCATGAACGACAGCGCGGACGATGACGACGACGACGAGGAAGAGGTCGTCGTGAAGAAAAAGAAGAAAAAGCCCGTCGCCAAGAAGGCGGACGACGAAGAGGACGAGGAAGAAGAGGACGCCTGATTCAAAACAGGATACCGATGCTTCTCTCCGAGCGGAGGGAAGCATATCTTCTGCAAAAAACGAAACGGACGGTGAAAAGAGATGAGCACACAAAAGGGCAACGAGCAGGCCAATATGTCGCTGGTGGGGCATCTGCGGGAGATTCGCAACCGCATTGCGCTGAGCGTGGTTGCGCTGCTGGCGGCGTTTGTCATCTGCTTTGCCATCATCAAGCCGCTGGCCAACGCCATGCTGCAAATGGGTCTGGACGCGGGGTTCCAATACGTGTATCTGTCCCCGTCGGAGCTGCTCACCTCGTATTTTAAGCTGGCGCTCGTGCTGGCGGTCGTGGTGGTTTCGCCGCTGCTGATTTTCCAGATTTGGGGCTTTGTCGCCCCGGCGCTGACCAAAAAGGAAAAGCGGGCGATACGGCCTGCGCTGCTGGGCGGATTTTTCTTCTTCTGCCTCGGCGCGCTGTTCAGCTACATGGTCGCCCTGCCGTTTATGATTCAGTTCCTGGTCAATTTCAGCACGTCGGATTTCATTCACTCGGCGATTTCCGTGGCCAGCTATCTGGATTTTATGATCGGCATGCTGCTGACCTTCGGCGTTGTGTTCGAAGAGCCGATGCTCGCCTTCGTGCTGACCAAGCTGGGCATTTTGACCCCGGATATCCTGCGCAAGGTGCGCCGATACGCCATTCCGCTGATCTTTGTCATCGCGGCCATCATCACGCCGCCGGACGTCGTTTCGCAGTTCATGGTCGCCGTGCCGATGATCGGCCTGTACGAGCTGAGCATCCTCATTTCCTGCGTCATCTATAAGAAGAAGCAGAACGAAGACGACGATGAGGATGAAGACGAGGACGACGAAGAAGACGACGAAGACGAAGAGGACGAATAAGCGACGATTTAAGGGAGCTGCCGAGCAGGCGGCTCTCTTTTTTTGAGTGCGCATAGGAAATCACGCAAAACAGACCGCTTACAGCCGATACGCCGTCATCGCCCGGAAACGGTTGCTCATAATGGTGTAGAGCGCCTGCGCGTAGGGCGTGAGCGGCATATCCTTCGGGTGCGCCATGTACAGCGGCGTGTAAACCGTGTCGCTCAGGCGATAGTGCGCGAGCTGCTGCATGGCGGGCGTGTCGCTCAAAAGGGTGATGAACGGGCAGAGCATGACCAGCGAACAGGAGGCGCACACGCGCTTGGCGCATTGGGAATCATCCGTGCGGAGGGCGACGAAGGGGGAGAGCGCCGCGCGGGCGAGCAGCTCGTCATACGCGCGGGCGAAGGGGAGGTTTTCGGCGGGGAGCACGAATTTTTCCCCCTCGCAGGCGCTCAGGCTGACGGTTGAGCCGGATGGGACGCGCTGCGCCAGCGCGGTTTTCCGCCCGGCAACGAGGATGACCTCGTCCGACGCGATGAGCTGATAATCGAGCTTTTCATTTTCGGCCTCGCCGAAGAGCAGCGCCATATCCAGCTCGCCGCCGAGCAGACCGGCTTCCAGCGCGTCGTTTCGCGCGGAGACGGCTTGCAGGCGCACGTCGGGATAGGCGCTTTGAAACTCGGGGAGCACCTGCGGCAGAAGCTCGTCGGCGCGCTGCATGGGCAGGCCGAGGCGCAGAAGCCCGGTCTGCCGGCCGGAAAGCGCGGCGAGGGATTCGTTCATCTGCGCTTCGATTTGCAGAAAGCGGCGCGCGGACTGCACGTAGATCTGCCCGGCGGGCGTGAGCGAAACGGGCGTGGTGCCCCGCTCGAAGATGGGCTGGCCGAGCTGCTGCTCGATCTGCCGAATCTGCTGGGAGAGCGTCGGCTGGGTGACAAAGAGCGATTTTGCCGCGGCGGTGAAGCTGCCTTCGCGGACAACGGCGAGCACGAGCTGAGCGTGGCGTGTATTCATGGTGGATTCCCTCTTTGCGATTTGATGTGGGGCGCGCCCAAAGCGCCGATATCCCTATTTTAAGAAAAATCGGCGAAAATGTAAACCACAAAAAGCGGGCGATTTCGCGCAATTTTCGAAACATAAAAAAAGAAGAAAAAAGGCTTTCCCGCCGCCGCGGTATGGGTGTATAATAAGCACACAACTGAAAGACGGAGGGAATTGCGATGCAGGTTACGGAAAAAATCGCCGCGTTTCGGGCGCGGATGAAGGATGAAAACTTTGCCGCGGTCATCGTGCCGACGGCGGACAGCCATGCTTCGGAATATATTGCCGATTATTTCAAAACTCGTCAGTGGCTTTCCGGCTTCACCGGCTCGGCGGGCACGCTGGTCGTCGGGGAAAAAGAGGCGGCGCTGTTTGTGGATGGCCGCTACTTCATTCAGGCAGAGCGGCAGATTGCCGGGAGCGGCATCACGCTGATGCGCATGGGCACGGCGGGCACGCCGAAGCTGGAGGAATACCTCACCGCGCTGCTGCATGAAAACGACGCGCTGGGCGTGGATTTCGGCGTGGTCAGCGAGAAATTCGCGGAGGATATGCGCGAGACGGCCGCGAAAAGCGGCGCGCTGCTGCGCGATACGGGCGACTGGTTCGGCGACCTTTGGAAGGATCGCCCGCCGATGCCGCAGGAAAAGGCGTTCATCCTCGATGAGCAATATGCCGGTCAGAGCGTGCAGAGCAAGGTAAGCGCGATTCGCAAGGCGATGGCCGAGCGCGGCGCGCAGCTCCATGTGCTCAACGTGCTGGATGACATCGCGTGGGTGCTCAACGTGCGCGGCGGCGACGTGCTCAACACGCCGGTGGTGATGAGCTATCTGGTCATCGGGCAGAAGCACGTGAACTGGTTCGTCGATGAAACCAAGGTGGATGACGCCATGCGCAAAACGCTTGCGGACGAGGGCGTGAACGTGCGCGGCTATGACGAGATCATTCCGGCGCTGAAGGGGCTTGAGCCGGATGTGAAGGTGCTGGCGGACGCGAGCAAGCTGACCGCCGCGCTGATGAGCGCGCTGGAAAAGGCCGAAATCATCCGCGCGGAAAACCCGTCCACGATGATGAAGGCCGTCAAAAACGACGTGGAGCTGGATAACCTGCGCAGGGCGCACGTGAAGGACGGCGTGGCGGTTACGCGGCTGATGTACTGGCTCAAGCAGAACGTCGGCAAAATCCCGATGACGGAAATCAGCGTCAGCGACAAGCTGCTGGCGCTCCGTCAGGAGCAGGAGCACTTCATCTCCCCGAGCTTCAACACGATCTGCGCCTATCGCGCCAACGCCGCAATGATGCATTACAGCGCCACGCCGGAGAGCGACGCGAAGCTCGAGCCGCGCGACCTGCTGCTCATCGACTCCGGCGGCCAGTATCTGGAGGGCACGACGGATATCACCCGCACCTTCGCGCTCGGCCCGGTGACGGACGAACAAAAGAAGCATTTCACCGCCGTTCTGTGCAGCATGCTGAATCTGGCGAACGCCAAGTTTTTGCAGGGCATGACGGGCATCGGTCTGGATATCCTCGCGCGCGGCCCGATCTGGGATATGGGCATTGACTATCGCTGCGGCACGGGGCACGGCGTGAGCTACCTGATGAGCGTGCACGAGGGCCCCAACAGCTTCCGCTGGCATAAATCCCCGACGCGCGCCGAGGACACCGTGCAGGAGCCGGGCATGGTCACCACCGACGAGCCGGGCGTGTACATCGAGGGCAGCCACGGCATCCGCACGGAGAACGAGCTGGTCTGCCGCAAGCTGGAGGAAAACGAATACGGCCAGTTCCTCGGGTTTGAAACCATCACCTGCGCGCCGATTGATCTGGACGCGGTGATCCCCGAGCAGATGAGCCCGCGTCAGCGCGGCTGGCTGAACGATTATCATGCCTTTGTGCGGGAGACGCTCCTGCCGCTGATGCAGGACGACGACGAGCGCGCGTGGCTCAGACACGCGACCCGCGCCATTTAACCGAATTAACCGAATTTTCAGGAAGCGCCCAAATCAGGTCTAGCATTTTGGGCGCTTTTCCTGTATAATAAATGCAAGAATGTATCTCCGCACAGCCGGGGTTGCACTTCCATAGACCGAACATGGAGGGATAAATGTATGAAACTGATTGTTGCGATTGTTCAGGATGAAGATGCGGGCCGTTTGGTTTCCGCGCTGATGGATAAGGGCTTCGGAGTGACGAAGCTGGCGACGACGGGCGGCTTTCTGCGCGCGGGCAACACCACGCTCATCAGCGGCGTGGAGGACGACAAGCTCCAGGATGCGCTCGGCGTGATCGAAAAGATCTGCAAGAGCCGCGAGCAGATCACCGCGTCCACCACCCCGATGGGCGGCGCGGGCGGCGTCTATGTGCCGTATCCGATCCGCGTGACGGTCGGCGGCGCGACGGTGTTCGTGCTGGAGGTCAGCCAGTTCCTCAAGGTGTAACATGATTGCCTTTGCGGATCTTGCGGGGCAGTCTGCGCTCATCGGCCAACTGCAAAGCGATTTTGCGCGGGGGCGCTATGTCCATGCCTACCTGCTCACGGGGCCGGGCGGCACGGGCAAGCGCTCTGCCGCGCAGCTTTGCGCTATGGCCGCGCTCTGCCGGGGGGAGAAGAAGCCCTGTGGGGCGTGCGGCCCGTGTCGGCGCGTGCTCTCCGGCACGCACCCGGACGTGCATACCGTTGTGCCGGAGAAGGGAAAGCAGATCATCGGCGTCGGCGTGATGCGCGAGGTGCTGGATACCGTTTCTGTCAAGAGCTTTGAGGACGGCGCGAAGGTCATCCTCATCCCGGAGGCCGAACGGATGAACGCCGCCGCGCAGAACTGCCTGCTGAAAACGCTCGAAGAGCCGCCGGAGCGGACGGTCTTCTTTTTGATCACCGATCAGCCCGCGGCGCTGCTGCCGACCATCGTTTCCCGCTGCCGCGTCGTGCGGTTTCATCCGCTGACGGAGGAGGCCTGCGCCGCGCGCCTGATCGCGCTCGGCCAGCCGCCGGAGACGGCGAAGAAAAAGGCGCGCATGGCGGAGGGCTGCGTCGGCCGCGCGCTGGCAATCGACGACGGGCAGCTCGAGCTGCGCATGGCGCTGACGCGCGATGTGTTTTCTGTTCACCGTCCGGCGGATGTGCCGGGGGTGGTGAATCTCTACAAGGAGGATAAGGAGCGGCAGAAGCTCGTGCTGGATACGCTGGAAATCGCGCTGCGCGATATTCTGGTGCAGCAGGCGGGCGGCGCGTCCGTCGCGGGCGCGGGCTATGCGCGCGAGGCGGAGGCTTATGCCCGGCGGACGCCGCTTTCCGGCGGCCTAGCGCTGATGGAAACGCTGCGGCGCGCGCGGGTGATGCTCGCCGGAAACGTCGCGTTTGCGTCGGCGTTTGAAACCGTCCTTCTTCAAATATCGGAGGAATATGCCAAATGGCCATGGTAATCAGGGTGCGCTTCAAGCGCGCCGCCAAACTATACGACTTTGACCCCAACGGGCTGGAGCTGCACAACGGCATGAGCGTTGTGACGGAGACGGCGCGGGGCGTGGAGCTGGGCGAATGCATGAGCGGCGTGATGGATGTGCCGGATGAGCGCCTGGTTCTGCCGCTCAAGCCGATTCTCCGCATCGCCACCGAGCAGGATCTGGCCATGCAGAAGCGCAACGAGCAGGCGGAAAAAGAGGCGTTTGATATCGCCATCGACCGCATTGCCGAGCACAAGCTGGAAATGAAGCTGGTGGACGTGGAATATGCGTTCGATCGATCCAAAATCATTTTCTATTTCACCGCCAACGGCCGCGTGGATTTCCGCATGCTGGTCAAGAGTCTGGCGAGCATTTTCAAGACCCGCATCGAGCTGCGCCAGATCGGCGTGCGCGACGAGGCGAAAATGCTCGGCGGAATCGGCCCGTGCGGGCGGCCGATCTGCTGCCGGACGTTTTTGAGCGACTTCACGCCGGTCTCCATCAAGATGGCGAAGGAGCAGAATCTTTCGCTCAACCCGACGAAGATTTCCGGCCTGTGCGACCGCCTGATGTGCTGCCTCAAATACGAGCAGGATCATTACGAGCAGACGCGCAAGCGCATGCCGCGCGTGGGGCGCGAAATCATCACCCCGGACGGTTTGGGCGTCATCAACGCGATCAACGTGCTCGAGGAGACGGTGCGTGTGCGCATCGCCGTCGGCGACTCGTTTGAGCTGCGCGAATACAAGATCGACGACTGCCAGCGCCCCGGTCAGGACGAGCGCAAGCCGCGCCCGGAGGAGGACGCGACGGCGGAGGACGCGCAGCAGGCGGCGGAAAACGCCGAGGACGGCGCGGCGGAGACGGCCGAGCCGAACCTGCCGAAAAAGCAGGAGCAGCGCCCGCCGCGCGGCGAACGCCCGGAGCGCGCGCTGAGACCGGAGCGCGGCCCCAAGCCGGAACGCGGCCCGCGGCCGGAGCGGGGAGAGCGCCCGCCGAGGCCGGAGAGAGGCCCGAGACCGCCGAAAAAGCAGGCGGACAGGCCGCAGGACAAGGAAGCGCCCGCGAAGGCTGAACAGCCGGTCATCGAGGAACAGAAGGCCGTCGAAGCGATCGACGTGCTGGAAATCCGCGAGGACGCGAAGAAGGAAGACCTTTTCTAAAAAAGTTATATGCACATCATAACGGCCTTGGCGGTAAAAATGCCAAAAAGGCCGTTTTTTATTCAAATGGGAAACGGTGTAAAATCGCCCGCGTGAGCAGAACCTTGACGCATTGCAGACTTTGGCGGAGGAAAAGGAGGGATCAGCCGCTTCAGACTGTAGACAAAAAGCTATTCTCCCCCCGAAGGGGGGAGAATAGCCCTTTCCGCAAATGAAAGAATAACTGAATTTCTTGATTTTGCTATCCAAGCCAAGTTTGCTTATGTTAACAAGCTGAGGCGGGCTCAGCCCGCTTTTTGCAGATTCATATCGAAAAACTGGGAATTCAAAATCGCGCTTTATTTGAATTTGAACCGGTAAAATCGCGCAAAAAACTTGCAATTCGCGCGCACTCGTGCTAAAATGTGTTCCGGGAGTGATCCTAAACAAAGGGAGGTGAAATGTATGGCTTATCAGATTTCTGATGACTGCATCTCTTGCGGCGTGTGCGCCAGCAACTGCCCGGTGGGCGCGATCAGCGAGGGTGATGGCAAGTTTGTGATCGACGCGGATACCTGCATCGACTGCGGCGCTTGCGCGGAGAACTGCCCGGTGGGCGCTCCGGCTCAGGCCTAATCCATTAGAACTTGCGGACGTATTCGGCCTGGCCGGATGCGTCTTTTTTTGCATATGCAGGAAATGAGAAAATTCGAGATTTTGTACAAATTCCGATAGCGGGTGCGCGGCTGCCTGACTCCTTCAGTCACGGCTGCGCCGTGCCAGACCTTCGGCGTTCCGCTTGCCTGCCTCCCGCACCGCGGGCGACAAGCTCCACGCCCTCGAAGAGGGAGCCCTTTGATCGGGTTATATAGATTTTCCGTTCAGGTACTGGCTGGAGATCCATGCCAACAATGTCATTGAGCGTCTGAATCGTGAGATCCGAAGTAGGACGCGCGTAGAGCGCATTCAGCTTAAAACAAAGCTGACGCCGCTTCAAAAGCGACGTCAGTTTACATAATTTCATGCTTTTCTTCGCCCGGGGCTCTTATTTTCTGTCCGTTCCACGTAGTCCACTATATTAACAACAGGAGAATTCTTTTTTCACTGCCTGCTTTTAGTGGATAGTCTATTTCTAACTATAAAATGATGCACACTCATTCAAGATACTTAGCAAGTATGAAACCTACCTTTCCATCCACGATTACATGTGCCCAAGTTGCGTTAAATCCCATGAGTATAACCGATGTACCATTATAATAAACGCCTAAAAACTCGGATTTTTGAGATTGTTCTGCATACAAGTCAACACACTGTTCAGAATTCGGATTGTTTATGGTCATTATTGGCATCGCGGATGAAGGGTATGGCTTTCCTTCACCACTGATGACTAGATACTTGGTTTTCATATATCCGTTTAAATTACCAACAATTACTTTGGTCCACTCGCCATCCACGGGACCGTCGACAATTACTCGGACACCATTGTAGTATTTCCCTAGTGAAGTGGCTTTTTCACTTGCAGAGGACCTCAGATGAAGCCTGTCAGTAGATTTCGGGTTGTTAACAACTGCAAGATAGTCATCGATTATCAAAGGCCATTCTGCGGTCTTATGCGTTCCACTCGGTCCATTCCAAACGGTATTTTCTTTAGAAGAGTTACCGGTGTTATTAGAAGAGTTACCGGTGTTGGAAGATGAATAAGAAAGACGGTCAGAAAAACCACTAGAAATCATAAACCCTGTTTTTCCATCAACCTGAACGTGATACCAGTTTTCTGATAGCCCCAGAACTTGAACCGATGTTCCGTTGGAATACAAACCTAATATTGTAGAATTCTTCGAGGGATTTTCTCGCAAATTGAGTCCAGTGCCAGATGAATTCCGAATGGTTACTGTTGGCATAGCGGATGCGACACTGTTGATTCCTGCATTCAGCAAAAGATAACGTGCTTTCATATAACCTTCGAGGTTTCCGATACGCACACGAATCCATCCGTTGCTTTGATCCGAAAGCAATGCGACAACACAACCATTATAGTATTTGCCCAGTGAAGAAGCACTGGTCTTTGGCTCCTTTCGAAGATTTAGCCGAGCGGAAGGATTAGCATTATTCACGATGCCTATCCGATAGCCGTCATAATAGTAGCCAGATAACTGTTTGAACGCTGCAGGATTATGCCGAATGTATCCCGTGCAATCACCAACACGCATATGCCACCATTCGTCAGTGAAACCCAACAACTCGACTTGTACGCCGCTCGCATAACGAATGGGTAACTCCGTACCAAAATCATTCGGCAGGGCACGCAGGCTCCATTGACTGGAAGCAGATTGATATTGGGGAATAGCCGATGCCACGGTTTGAGCATCTTGACCGAAAGCGAGATACTGCGTGGACATGTAGCCCTGTGCAATTCCTTCGCCGTTGCCGATAGTTACATGTACCCAACCATTTTGCAGATTTTGATCGATTTGCACCACAACGCCGTTGTAGTATTTGCCCAGCGAAGCAGCTGCCTCTGACGGTTGTTCGCGCAGGTTTAATCGATCCTGTGGGTTGGGATTGCTGACAACGGCGGTTTCCCAGAGAGAAGGTTCTTCGTCAGCGATGGCGCCGTTAAGGAAAAAACAAAACGCAAAAATCAGACTAAGGGGCACCAAAGCATGCCAGATTAACCTGCAAGGAGGACGTGAAAAAGCACTTTGTTTCATATTCTTTTCTCCTTTTCATTTTTGACAGTGGCAGTTTCTCCTATTCGCCATACCAAACAATTCGAGGTGACTAAATCAAATTCCTTGTTTAGTCGATAATAATTGGCCCCCCTCCATAGTTTGCTTCCATATCTCAGCAGATTGAGCAAGGTTGCATACTAAATGCATGGTTCCAATTAATTAACGAAGCTCATTGCGTATGTCTTCCTTGTAAGTCTTAAAATGGAGTGAAATTTTTTATGATGTAGGAAAAGTTTTCTATCATGCGATTCACTATTTTCCGTTTAAGCGATAAGTCGCGCGGTGTGCGTCCACGTTTTTTGTGCAGAATTTGCTTTTTGCTCAATGATTGACATACGGAAAATGGCGTTTGGCGTGACAGCCCGCTTTTCGGTCTTTTCGAAATCCGTGTTTTGATGTATACTGTAAAATAAAGCGAAAAGCAAATTCTGCACAATACGCGGGCGCGCGATGACGCGATGAAAGGAGGGGAACGCCGTGAAAAAGCCGGGGCTTTCCGTCGGCAGCATCGTGATGATGCTGGTGACGGCCTTTGTCGTCGTCGGCATGGCGGCGTTTCTGAGCCTGATCGCGGGGGATGACGTCTACGAGCGGACGCGCGCGGTATTCGGAAATCTGGCTGAACAGACGGCGGAGCGAGAGACCGCCGAGCCGACCGTTTCGCCGACGAAAACGCCGTTCTTTGAGGCGACCGCCGAGCCGACGGCAGAGCCGACGCCGACCGCCACGCCGGATCAATCGCCCAAGACCATCACCATTGCCGCCGCGGGTACGATTTACGCGCCGAAGGCCGTTCGCGAGAGCGCGCAGGAGGGCATGGATCACTATGACTTCACGACGACGTTCGAGGGGCTTTCCGGCGCGCTGGCGGGCGCGGATCTCTCCGTCGTGACGCTGGAAACCACGCTGGCCGGGCGGGAAAAGGGCTACGGCAATTACAACACGTCGCCCCAGCTTCTCGACGCGCTGCGCGCCGTCGGCGTGAACTTTGTGTCGCTGGCGACGGAACGCGCGCTGGATAAGGGCTACGACGGGCTGGATATCACCGCCAGCGAGCTGACCAGCCGCTCGATGGGCTACGCGGGCGTGTACCCGGACGGGGTGAACACAGGCGCGGCGATGCTCAACGTCGGCGGGGTGCAGGTGGCCGTGCTGGCCTACGCATACGGGTTGAGCGACGAGGGGCGCGAACGCACGAAGAGCGACAGCCGGGGCGTGGTCGCGCTGATGGAGACGCAGCGCGTGACGCGGGATATCGCGCAGGCGCGCGTGGACGGCGCGAACATCGTCGTCGTTCTGCCGCACTGGGGAACGAAAAACCGCGCGCAGACGCCGGACACGGTGCACGCCATGGCCAAGCGCATGGCGCAGGCCGGGGCGGACGTCATTCTGGGCGCGCATCCGAACGTCGTGCAGGGCGTGGAGCGGATCAGCACGGTTCGCAGCGACGGGCTGACGTATGAAACCGTCGTCTGCTATTCGCTGGGCTGTCTGCTGACGGACGCGCGCGACAGCGAAAATACGGCGGGCATGGCGGTTCGGCTGGAGATGACGTATGACCCGGCTGTGCGGCGCGTATGGCCGGGGGCGCTTGAGGTTACGCCGCTGTACATCGCCAGACAGCGGGAGGACAGCGGTATCGTTTACCGCGTGGTGAACGCGCAGGATGAACAGGCGCTTGAAAAACTGACGCTCAGCGAGCAGGCTGCCGCCGCGCAGGCGGCGGAGCGCGTGAAAAATGCGACACAGGAGGAATGAAGCATGAATCGCAAAAGACTTTCGGATTATGGCATCCGCGTGGGCTGTATGCCGACGGGGCCGCTGGATAAGATCACCGATGTGCCGGGCGTGACCGTCGGCCACGCGACCGTGCGCGACGCGCGCCATCACACCGGTGTGACCGTCATCATGCCCTGCGAGGATAACATGTTCGCTAAGAAGCTGACCGCCGCGAGCTTTGTGCTCAACGGCTTCGGCAAGACGGCGGGGCTTGTGCAGGTGGATGAGCTGGGCACGCTGGAAACGCCCATCGCGCTGACCAACACGCTGAACGTCGGGCTGGTGCACGATGCGCTGGTGACGGTGATGGCGGAGCGATGCGCGGCGGATCACGTGGCGATGCACTCCATCAATCCGGTCGTCGGCGAATGCAACGATTCGCAGCTCAACGCGATTGTGGACAGGCCGATTCACGAGGCGCATGTGCGCGAGGCCATCGCGGGCGCATGCAGGGATTTTGACGAGGGCGACGTCGGCGCGGGGGCGGGCACGGTCTGCCACGGCCTCAAGGGCGGTATCGGTTCGGCTTCCCGACAGATTGAAATCGCGGGCAAGACCTACACGCTTGGCGTGCTGGTGCAGAGCAATCACGGCTGTCTGGAGGAGCTGACGGTGTGCAACCGCCGTCTGGGCGAGGAGATCATCGCCAAGCGCAACGCGCGGCCTGCGCCCGAGCCCAACGACCGCGGCTCGATTATGATGGTGACGGCGACGGATCTGCCCGTATCGGATCGCCAGCTTCGGCGCATCATCAAGCGCTGCTCCGTCGGGCTGGCGCGCTGCGGCTCGTATTTCGGCCACGGCAGCGGCGATGTAATGATCGGCTTTACGACGGCCAACCGCATGCCCGCGGGCGGCATGCACCGCGTCATCCCCCAGCAGGTGCTCACCGAGCATACGCTCGAACTGGCCTTCCGCGCGATTGCCGAGGCGACGCAGGAGGCTGTGCTCAATTCGCTCTGCTGTGCCGACGCGGTGACGGCGGAGGATGGGCGCGTGTTTGAGAGCATATCGCAATATCTGTAAGAAAAGACAAGCTGCTGCAACGCGGATAGATGCGGAGCAGCAGCTTGTTTTGCGTATATGCGTAAAGAAGACGGGCGCTTATTTCAGCGCTTCGCCCAGCGCGGCGCAGGCGGCAAGCGCCGCGTCGTCCGGCTCATCCTGACAGATGACGCTCTCGGCGCAGAGGGTGAGACCGGCTGCCGCGCAGTCGTCCTCCCAAATGCGCATCCATTCGCCGCCGCCCCAGCCGTAAGAACCGAAGAGCGCAATCTTCTTGCCCGCAAGCGCCGGCTTGACGGCTTCGAACATCGGCTCAAATTCGGATTCCTCCAACTGTTCAGCGCCCATGGACGGGCAGCCGAACGCAATCGCGGCGTAATGCGCGGCCTTGTCCGCATCGAACTCGGCGGCGGTGAATAAATCGGCCTGCGCGGCGGCGGCGACGGCCTGCGCCATCGCTTCGGTATGCCCCGTTCCGCTCCAATACACAACAGCAGCTTGACTCATTTTGAAAATCTCCTTTCTATATCACGGGAATTTCTCCCGAGCAGTCGAAGTGAACGCCTTCCGTCACGCCTTCGGCGTTATGCGGCCACGGCCAACTGATCGAGCGTTCTTCCGCAGGCGAACAGGCGCTTATAGACGCTGGTGCACTTGCGGAATCGGCAAAACGCTTTCTGTGCGGCTTCCGCGTCGGTGTAACACTTCCAGCAGCCGCAGCACAGGCAGTTGCGCCCTTTGTTGGCGATAAAGGCAACCACATCGTCGATGGGATAGCCCAGAAACAGGCCGATTTCATGCGGAAACGCGCCGCCCTGCGCGAGCCGCGCGCAAAGCAGATCGACCGCGGCTTCGACGCGCAGATCAGGGTAGCCCTGTTCGGCGAGGAAAGCGCTTTCCTTTTCGCCCGCGAGCACGCAGCGGAGCTGGCCGGGGCGATAGAGATAGCACAGCGCGCGCCCGTCGCCCACGTCGATCACGCGGATGGCCAGCCCCTTGGGCGCGAGCGCGTCGGAGAGCGCCTGCGCCTCGCGCCGCGTTTGCGTCATATCCTCCGGCGTGACGCTGAACAGACTGCCGCACTTGAGGCTGGCCAGCGTGGGGGAACAGTGGTCGATGAGCATGGGAACGATGGACATGGGCGGCGTCTCCTTTGTTGATGTTAGAATAAGCTAACACACTTTCAAAAATAATCAGCTCGATCAAAGCGAAGCGAGTTAGACCGAGCTAACAATAGGCATTATACAGAACGCGCGCCGTTCTGTCAAGGGGAGAATTGACACATTCAGACAATTTGCGTATAATAAAAAAATAAAGGAACGTGCGCAAAGGAGGCGCTTTGCATGGAAAAAACACCGATTCTGGCGATTATGTATGACTTTGACCATACGCTTTCCCCAAGAGATATGCAGGAATACGGCTTCATTCCGGATTTGGGCATGGAAGCGGATGTATTTTGGAACAAGTGTCTGAAGGCCATGAAGCGCAATCAGATGGATCAGATTCTGGCCTATATGTATATGATGCTCGAGGAGGCCAAGGGCAAGCTGATTGTCAACCGCAATATGCTGCGGGCGCTGGGCAAGGATGTTCAGCTCTTTGACGGCGTGAGCGACTGGTTCGCGCGCGTGAACGAATACGCGAGAAGCCGGGGCTTGCAGCCGGAGCACTATATCATTTCTTCCGGTCTCAAGGAGATCATCGAGGGCACGCCGATTGCAGAGGAGTTCAAGGAGATTTACGCCGCGTCGTTCTGCTATGACGAGCACGGCGTCGCCTGCTGGCCCGCGATGGCGGTCAACTACACCAGTAAAACGCAGTTCCTCTTCCGCGTCAACAAGGGCGTGCTGGATGTGACGGAGCACCGCGCGCTCAACGAGTTTATGCCGGAGGAAAAGCGGCGCGTGCCGTTCTCCAACATGATCTATGTCGGCGACGGGCTGACCGACGTGCCGAGCATGAAGCTGACCAAGCTCAACGGCGGCCATTCCATCGCGGTCTGGCAGGAGAACGAGGGGGTCAGCAACGAGATGCTGCTCGAAGGGCGCGTGGATTTCGCCGTCAAGGCCGATTACAGCAAGGGAAGCGAGATGGAAAAGACGGTTTTCGCCGTCATCGACCAGATTGCTGCCAGCGCGAAAACCGCGCAGATGCATGTGGACGCATGCGACCGCGCCAAGCGAACACAGGAGGAAGCATGAAGAACAGAAAGCTGCTCGTGCTGGATATCGACGGCACGCTGACCAACACGCAGAAGGATATCACGCCCAAGACGCTGGAAGCGATTTTGAACATCGAGCGGATGGGACACGCCGTTGCGCTCGCCTCGGGCCGGCCGACGGGCGGCATGCGGCGCTACGTCGATGAGCTGGAGCTGGCGAAATACGGCAATTACGCCATCAGCTACAACGGCGCCTGCGTCACGAACATGCAGACGAACGAAATGGTCTACAAAAACGCGCTGCCGGATTATGTCGCGCCGTGGATGCTGGATTACGCCCGCGAGCACGGCCTGGGCATGTGCATTTACGACGGCAACACGGTTGTCTGCGGCACGGACGTGGATCGCTACATCGAGCGCGAAACGGTGCTCAACGGCTTTAACCGCGTGTCGGTGGAGAATTTTGACGCATATCGCGGCATGGATATGTTCAAGGCGCTGCTGACCGCGCCGCCCGTCCGCGCGGTGGAGCACGAAAAGCGCCTTGCGCGCCGGTTCATCGGTCGGCTGAGCATCTACCGCAGCGAGCCGTATTTCATCGAGGTCATGCCGCGCGGCGTGGACAAGGGCGCGGCCATCGCGGGGCTGATTGAGCGGCTGGGGATGGAGCGCGAGAATGTGATCGCCTGCGGAGACGGCCTCAACGATCTGGCCATGATTCGATACGCCGGTCTGGGCGTGGCGATGGGCAACGCGCAGAGCGAAATCAAGGCGGCCGCCGACGTGGTGACCGGGACGAACGACGAGGACGGCATCGTCAGCGTGATCGAGCAATACATCCTGAACGCCTGAGCGCCCGCAGGCTGAGCAGCAGCGTCAGCCCCTGCACCGCGCCGAGCGAGGCGACCGCGCCCCACAGACCGACGACGGGCACGAGCAGCAGCACGGCCAGCACGCCGAGCAGGCTGGCGGCCAGCGAGATATTCAGCGACGCGCCCTGCAAACCGAGCGCGTTCATTATACCGCCGCAGACATGCGCCGCCGCGATGACCGGAATGAGACAGCACGAGCCGCGCAGCAGCGGCAGGAGCGCCGCCTGGCGAAAAAAGACGTTCGCAATCAGCGGGGCGGTCAGCCATACCCCGACCGCCGCCGCCGCGCCGACCCCGAGCGCGGCACGGAGCATGCCGGAGGAGAGCGCGCAGAGCGGCCGCCCATCCGTCTGCCGCCGGGTCAGTTCGGGCGCGGCGGCCATGCTCAGGCTGCACGTGACGAACGAGGGCATAAACAAAATGGGCTTGAGCATGCCGTGAAACACGCCGAGGCTGGCCATCGCTTCCGCAGCGGAAAGACCGAAGAGCCGCAGGCGAGCGGGGATGAGCGTCGCGTTCACCGTCTGCATCAGCGCGGAGACGAGGCGCATGCCCGTCAGCGGCAGGGAGAGGGCGAGCAGCTCGCGAAAAATCGGCCTTCGAGCGCCCGCGCCCTTGGCGAAGAGCACGAGCCGCGCGCCGAGCAGCAGCATCAAAATCAGTCCGGCGGTTTCGCCCGCGAGCGTCGCGGCGGCCGGAATTGCCGCGCGGAAGGACGTCGGCCAGCCGCGCAGGCCGTAAACCAGCCGAACGCACAGCAGCGCGCGGACAAGCTGCTCAAGCAGCTCGCCGAGGGCGGGCGGAACAGGGCGGCCGACGCCGTAATAATAGCCGTTCAGCACGCAGGACGCGCCGAGAATCGGGATGCAGGGCAGGAAGCACAGCAGCGCGGGCAGCGTTTTGATATCGCCCAGCCACAGGCACAGCGGCTCGCGCAGGAAAAACGCCAGCGCGGCGAGGATCAGGCTGACGGGCAGCGCCAGCAGCAGCGCGCAGCGCACGACGCGCGCCCGCTCTTTGCCCTCCGCCTTGGCGCACAGGCGCGAAACGGCGGCGGGCAGCCCCGTGACGACCGGCGTGATGAGCAGCATCTGCGCGCTTTGCGCCAGCTCGACAAGCCCCATCGCCTGCGCGCCCAATTCACGGGAGAGCCACAGCCGCAGCAGAAAGCCGATGGAGCGAACCACAAAATGCGACGCGCTCAAAAAGAGCGTTTTTTGAACCAGCGTTTTGCCGCGCACGACCATCACCCCGTGGAGGGTATGCAGAAAAAGGAGACCATATGTTCACGAAGTGGGATCATCGTTTTATGGAAATGGCGCAGCTCGTTTCGACGTGGGCGAGCTGCTATCAGGAGGAGCGCAAGGTCGGCGCGGTGATCGTCAAGGATAAGCGCGTGATGACCACCGGCTACAACGGCGCGCCCGCAGGGGTCAGCACCTGCGTGGAGCGCGGCGAGTGCCTGCGCAAAAAGCTCGGGATTCCTTCCGGCACGCGGCATGAGATGTGCTACGCGGTGCACGCGGAGCAGAACGCCATCATTCAGGCGGCCAAGCTGGGCGTGAACATCGACGGCTCGACGCTCTACTGCACCCATCAGCCGTGCATTCTCTGCGCAAAGATGATCGTCAACGCGGGCATTGTGCGCGTGGTGTATCACAGCGGCTATCCGGATGAGTTTGCTCTGGATATTTTCAAAGAGGCCGGGGTTCTGGTCGAGCGATACAGCGAATCGGAGGAATGAAGCATGCCGCGTCTTTTTATTGTCGCCACGCCGATTGGCAATCTCTCCGATATCAGCGCGCGCGCGCTGCAAACGCTGCGGGATTGCGATTTGATCGCCGCCGAGGATACGCGCGTGACCCGCGCGCTGCTCAACCATTTTGAAATCGACACGCCATGCGTCTCCAACCACCAGCACAACGAGGAAAACCGCGCCGCGCCGATCGTCGCGCGCATGCTGGAGGAGGATCTGGATGTGGCGCTGGTCACCGACGCGGGCACGCCCTGCATCAGCGACCCCGGCAGCTTTCTGGCGAAGGAGGCCGCCGCGGCGGGGATCGAGGTGCTGGCGGTGCCGGGGCCTACGGCGATGGCGAGCGCGCTTTCCGTCAGCGGGTTTGACACGCGCGAATTCGCGTTTTACGGCTTTCTGCCGCGCCAGAAGCGGGAGCTTTCCGAAAAGCTGCTGGCGATTGCGCGCACCGGCGTGCCGATTGCCGTCGCGCACGAATCGCCGCACCGCGTGATTGATCTGGTCAGCGTGATTTGCGAGACATTGCCGGGGTGCCGCGTCAGCGCGAGCTGCGACCTCACCAAGCTGCACGAAAAGACGATCCGCGGCACGGCGGAGGAGGTGCTGGCCATGCTGCGCGCCAACGAAAAGGCGGAGAAGGGCGAATATTGCCTCGTGCTCGATCTGCACGACGTGCATGTGGCGGAAAAGAAAACCGCTTCCGACGCGAGCCTTGAAGCGCGCATCTTTGAGCAGCTGATGACGGGCAGGGATATGCGCGAGGCCGGAGACGCGCTGATGGAACAGGGTGAAAAGCGCAACGACGTATACCGTGCGCGCACAGCCGTACAGAAATTTCTCGAAGAGCTTTTGGAGGAGGATGACGATGAATAACGAAACGATGCAGCTTCTCTACAACCGCAAGAGCGTCCGCGCTTACGAGAAGCAGCCCATCCCCGAAGAGGACGTGCAGGCGATTCTGCGCGCCGCCATTGAAGCGCCGACCGCCGGAAACATGACGCTTTGGAGCGCCATCCGCGTGACAGACGAGGCGAAGAAGAAGCGCCTTTCCGAAACCTGCGACAATCAGCCGTTTATCGCGGCCGCGCCGCTGGTGCTCGTGTTCTGCGCGGATTACAAGCGCTGGTATGATCTGTTCGCGTCGCTTGAGCTGGGCGAGACGCTTCGCCGGCCGGGCGAGGGCGACATGATGCTCGCGATGGTCGATGCGGTGATCGCGGCGCACGCCAGCGTCGTCGCGGCGGATGCGCTGGGCTACGGCTCCTGCTACATCGGGGATATCATCGAGCGCTGCGAGCAGCAGCGGGAGATTCTCGGCCTTCCGGCCTACGTCATGCCGGTGTGCATGGCGGTTTACGGCATTCCGACGGAATTCCAGCGGGAGCGCCAGAAGCCCGCGCGCTTTGATGTGCGCGACATCGTCTTTGAAAACGAGTATCAGCCGCGCGGCGCGGCGGAAATGCGGCGCATGCTTGAGGCGCGGCAGGATAAGCACGGGGCGGAATTGGAGCAGTGGATCACGGCGCGCTGCAAGCGCAAGTGGAACTGCGAGTTTTCCGAGGAGATGACCCGATCCGCTGCAAAGATGATTGAAATGTGGCGCGAAGGGGAATAAGAAAGCAGCCCCGCGCCTTGACGCGGGACTGCCTTTGGGGTATAATGTGGATAGACGAGGAGCCGTTTGCAATCGGTTCTCCCGCTTGAAGTTAAAACCTTAAAGCACAAGACCGCCGATCAGGTTCCAGCTGACCGGCGGCACGCTTTTTATTTACGGTTCTTTGCGTCTACCGCGATGAGCAGGCTCAGGAACGTAAGGACAACCATAATGATTTCATACGGTGTCATAGCGTATCCCTCCCTTCTTCTGTAACAGAAGCGGGAGGCAACCACCGGCAGCGCTCGTCTGCCCACGAAATGATTATAGCATACGCCTTTTACTTTGATAATCAGCATAATGGACATCAATAAAACGAGCCCCGGCGCTATGCCGAGGCTCGCAGACTGTAGACAAAAAGCTATTCTCCCACCCCCTTCGGGGGG
>ERZ827108.416-NODE-416-length-73113-cov-6.413931_pt1 | contig 73113 bp, 71 predicted proteins | sample MGYA00519921_ERZ827108 | MGnify/ENA primary metagenome ERZ827108 (study PRJEB31778, sample SAMEA3449258) | human gut metagenome | biome: human gut; feature: human-associated habitat; material: faeces | place: United Kingdom | collected 2010/2012 ... | reverse complement strand
AACCCGCCCCGGCCCCCGATGGCCCCAGACCGGCGGGATGGACCAGTTCAGATGGGGCTTTGATGCATGGGTGGTCTGTTGGTGGGCAAATGGGTATCATACTGTGGTTACTGCGTCGACTCTGTGATGCATGTTTGTACGTTCCCGGCGGTCGGTTTGCCAGAAGCGCCCCGCCGGTTGTTCCAGACCCGTTTCGAAGAAAGGAAACAACACTCACCTATGGCAGCTAAAAAATCATCTCCCTTGAAGATCATCCCGCTCGGCGGCCTTGATGGCATCGGCAAGAACATGACGGTCTTCGAGTGCGGCGACGACATGGTGCTCGTCGACGCCGGCCTCATGTTCCCCGACGACTCGCAGCCCGGTATCGACCTGGTGCTCCCGGATTACACCTACGTTCTGGAGAACGAGGAAAAGCTCCGCGGCATCATCGTCACTCACGGCCACGAGGACCACACCGGTTCGCTTCCGTATCTGCTGCAGGACCTCAACAACAAGGTGCCCATCTTCTCGAGCAAGCTGACGCTTGGCTTTATCGAGGGCAAGCTCTCCGAGTTCCGAATTCGTGCACCCAAGTTCCGTGAGGTCAAGGGCGGCAGCCACGTCAATTTGGGTGGCATCTCGCTTGACTTCTTCTCGATGACGCACTCCATCCCGGGCGCTCTGGGCGTGTTCATCCGCACCAACCAGGGCACCGTTATGCACACTGGCGACTTTAAGCTCGACCAGACGCCCATCGACGGCGTCACGCCCGACTATGCCGCTATCAGCCGCTTTGCCAAGCAGGGCATCGACCTGCTGCTGTCCGACTCCACCAACGCCACGGTCCCCGGCTTTACCAAGTCCGAGGCCGAGGTCGGCCCCAATCTGCTGCATGCCATCAAGAATGCTCCGGGCCGCGTGTTTGTCGCCTCGTTCTCGAGCCACATCCATCGCCTGCAGCAGATCTGCGACGCCGCCCGCAAGTGTGGCCGCAAGGTCGTCGTGACCGGTCGTTCCATGCTCACCAACACCCGCGTGGCACGCGAGCTCGGTTATCTCAACATCGATGATGCCGATATCATCGATGCCTTCGATATTGACAACCTGCCCGACGACAAGATCGTCGTCATGTGCACCGGTTCGCAGGGCGAGCCCCTGTCGGCTCTTTCGCGCATGGCCAACGGCGAGCACAAGACGCTCTCCATCCACGAGGGCGATACCGTCATCCTCTCGGCAACGCCGGTCCCCGGTAACGAGAAAGCCGTTCAGCAGGTCGTCAACAGCCTCGCCAAGCTCGGCTGCGACGTGTGGGATAAGAACCGCGCCCTCGTTCACGTCTCGGGTCACGGTAGCCAGGAGGAGCTCAAGCTCCTGATGGCCATGGCCAAGCCTACGTACTTTATGCCGGTCCACGGCGAGGCCGTGCATCTGCGCGCCCATGCTCAACTTGCACGCAAGATGGGCCTCAAGGAAGATCATATCTTTATCCTCGACAATGGAGATACGCTCGAGATGCGCGGCGGTATCGTCAGGCGCGGTACGCCCGTTGAGTCCGGCGTCGTCTACGTCGACGGACTGCGCATCGGCGATACCGACCCGATCGTTCTGCGCGATCGTCAGAAGCTTGCCAACGACGGTATGGTCACGGCTGTCGCTATCGTTTCGATCAAACACAAGAAGATCGAGGCCATCGAGTTCTCGGGCCGCGGCGTCTCCTTTGCCATCGACGACCAGTTCTCCGAGGACGCCTCGGCGTCCATCATGAAGACGATCGAGAAGGGCAAGTTCAGCTTTACGAGCAGCGGTTCCGACGCCATTCGCAAGGCCCTGCGCGACTCGCTCTCTAACTTTATCTGGAGCCGTACGCGCACTCGTCCAATGATCATTCCGGTCGTCATGGAGGTTTAGTTTGGCGCGCGGATCTGCACAAAACGCCAAAGGCAATAAGGCCAACAACCAACCGGCATCTGCTAAGGGTGCCGGTTCCCATCTTCGTGCCAATAAGGGCCACGAGACCGAGTTCGACGATTTTGAGCCCCTGGTCGAGCCTTCGGCCAACCGCGATATCGCCGGCGTTGTCATTGCCGTTTTGGCGATTGCGTCCTTCATTGCCGTGATTTCGCCGGCGACCGCACCCGTTACGGCTGCGGTTGCCGGTTTCTACCACCTGGGCTTTGGTCTGGGCGCCTACGTGCTGCCGATCGTCATTTTGCTGTTTGCCGCCACGCTCTTTTTAGGCGAGGACTCGCCGCTTAACGTGCGCTCTGTTGCGGGCGGCGCCGTGGTCTTTATCGCCGTCGTCTCCATTCTTTCGCTGATGGTGCCGGGTACGAGCGACTCGTGCGACCTTATGTTCACGCCGCAAAACCTGTCCGCCTCGGGTGGCTACATCGGTGCGTTTATTGCGAGTGCGCTGCAGAATGCCCTGGGTAAGCCTATCGCGATGGTGGTCCTCTTGGGCCTGGCCGTCGTTGGCTTTGTCATTATCGGCTTTTCGGTGGGCGGCGTTTTGCGCTCTGCCCGCGACCGTGCGGCCGATTTTGCCGAGCGCCGTCGTGCCGACGTCAACGCGAGTCCGTGGGGTGATGACGAAGCCCTGTCGGTGCCCGGCGTTGCCCGTCCGCACCTGAGCATTCTTCGTCAGAAGGGCTCCGATATGTCCGTGACCACGGTCATGGGCAACGATTCGGACTCGGTTTTGGACGATGACGACGAGGACGAGGATCCGTTTGTCGACGTGTCCGATGCTGTGGAGGCCGAGCGCGCTGAGACCACGCTGCTGCCTCGCCGTCATGCCAAGAAGGGCAAGACGGCTCCCAAACTCAATACGAGTGAGCCCGACCCGTCTTGGTCCGAGAGCGAGATTGAGCTTACCGAGGGCGATGACGAGGACGACGAGTCCCCGCTCGAGACTGCTAAAACCATCTTGCTGCCCCGACGTCATGCAAAGCGCGGTCAGGTGACCGGCCAGCTTTCGATGGAGGACGATCCGGACAAGGTCGACGAGTCCGAACCGCCGTTTGCCGTGAATCCCGTCTCGGCCGCCCCTCAAATTCCTGATTTCCTCAAGCATCCTAAGGCTGCCGATACGGCTGTTGCGAGCGCTGCCGAGGCGTCTATTTCTAGCGATGGGGGAGCGGGCGGTGCTTCCGCTGATGCCGAGGGCGAAGAAGAGGACGGCCTGAAGCTTCCGCCGCTCGAAATCCTGCATGCAAACCCTCAGTCCGCTTCTGCCGCGTCTTCGGACAAGGAGCTGGAACAGACCGCCGAGTCGTTGCAGTCCACGCTGCTTGAGTTTGGCCGTAGCGCTCGCGTCGTCGGCTGGATTGCCGGTCCCACGGTGACGACCTTTAAGCTGCAGCCCGGCGAGGGCGAGCGCGTGAGCAAGATTTCGAGCCTTGAGGACGACATCGCGCTGTCGCTTGCCGCTCAGTCCGTGCGTATCTTTGCGCCGATTCCCGGCACCTCGCTCGTGGGTATCGAGATTCCCAACCGCAAGCGTCAGAACGTTAACTTGGGCGATGTGCTGCCCTATGTTAAGGGCGGTCCGCTTGAGCTTGCCATCGGCCGCGATGCAGAGGGCACGCCGGTCGTCGCCGACCTCGCCAAGATGCCCCACCTGCTGATCGCCGGTACCACGGGTTCCGGTAAGTCGGTCATGATCAACTCCATCATCACGACCCTGCTCATGCGCGCCCTTCCCGAGGACGTTCGCTTGATCATGGTCGACCCCAAGCGCGTCGAGCTTGCGGGCTATAACGGTCTGCCGCATCTCTATGTGCCCGTGGTGACCGAGCCCAAGCAGGCCGCGAGCGCTCTGCAGTGGGCGGTGTCCGAGATGGAGCGTCGCCTGAAGGTCTTCGAGCGGCTCAACGTGCGCAAGATCTCGACGTACAACGAAAAGCAGGCAACTGGCGAGTTTGAGCATTACGACAACCCGCCGCAAAAGATGCCCTACCTGGTCATCATCATCGACGAGCTCTCGGACCTGATGATGGTTGCCGGAAAGGACGTCGAGGCGTCGATTGTGCGTATCGCCCAGCTGGGCCGTGCCGCCGGTATCCACCTTATCGTGGCGACTCAGCGCCCCAGCTCCAACGTGGTGACAGGCCTCATCAAGGCCAACATCACCAACCGCATCGCCTTCAACGTCGCCACGGGCATCGACTCGCGCGTCATCATCGACCAGATGGGTGCCGAAAAGCTCACCGGTTTGGGCGACATGCTGTTCTCCAAGGTCGACTGGGGCAAGCCTCGCCGTATCCAGGGCTGCTTTGTCTCGGATGACGAAATCAACGAGATTGTCGAGTTCGTCAAGTCGCAGAGCGAGCCCGACTACCACGAGGAGATCCTGTCTGCCGTGGCGCCCGCTTCCATGTCCATGGCGGGCGGCGGCGGCATTGTCCGCACCGGAGTCGCCGAGCCGCAAGACGATGATCCGCTCATTTGGGAAGCCGCCCATATTGTGGTGGAATCGCAGCTTGGCTCCACATCTGGCCTGCAACGTCGTCTGAAGGTTGGCTATGCGCGTGCCGGGCGTATTATGGACATGCTGGAAGAAAAGGGTGTCGTCGGCCCGCCCGACGGTTCCAAGCCGCGCGAGGTCCTGCTGGACGAGGAGGGGCTTGCCGCGCTGGAATCTGTCGACGCCGAGATGGCACGTGAAGATCGTGAGTTTGGAGGATTCTGATGGCTGCACGCTTTGGTGACATGCTGCTCGAGCAGCGTCGCCGAATGGGCCTTTCCATTCAGCAGGTCGCCAACACCATCAAAATCAGGCCGCAGATCATCGAGTTTTTCGAGACCGGTAACTTTGCCTCGATGCCGCCGCGCGGCTATGCGCAGGGCATGATTTCGAGCTATGCTCGCTTTTTGGGCCTCAATCCGCGCGAGGTCGTCAATGCCTACTTTGACGACCTGATGGCATACGAACGCGAGACGTCGCAGCAGGGCGGTCGTTTTCAGGACGCCGCCGGCTACGTCAATTCGCGTTCCTCGGTCGATAACGGGCGCTTCCTGATGGTTCAGGGCGGTCGTTCGACCCGCTATGGACAGCGTCCTCAGCAGGCCGGTTATATTACCGAGACGGGTTCGGGCGAGGAGATTCGCTCACAGCGTGACCGGTTCCGCAGTACGCCGATGCCCGAGGACCGTGCACTTCCCGCTGCCCGTGGCGTGGCGCGTGACCCTCGTGCCGGCTACGGCGACGGCGGCTATTCCGATCGCGGTTACCGTGGTGTCCCCGCCGGACGCTCTCGCGGTGGCTATGCGGATGCCGATACCACGCAGGTGACGCCGCGTCTTCGATCTCAGTCGCAGACCTTTAGCCAGCGCTCATCAGCGCCTCGTTCGGGTCAGCGTAACTACCAGGGTCGCGGCGAGCTCTCCCCCCGCTCGGGCCAGCGCAATGTGCAGCACCAGGGTAGCTATCGCGGACGTTCCGACAATAACCGCGGTCGCATGCCCCAGGGCACTGGTCGCGGTGTTTCCAATCGTGGACGCGGCAGTGGGCGTGCTCCCCAGAACAACGGTCTCGATCCTCGTATCGTTTACGCCGGCATCGGTGCCGTGGCGCTGCTGCTGATCGTGCTCATCGTGGTGCTCCTGCGTGGCTGCGGCTCCTCGGCGCCCGAGTCGACGCCCGAGACGCCCGTTGCCAGCAAGACAACGACTAAGAAGTCTCCCAAGAAGACCGAATCCGTCGATGAGGATGAAGATACCGATAAGACGGCGCCCGAGTCGACCGATTCGGACGCCGCCAAGACGACAGCCAAGAAGGAAGAGAGCAAGGTCACAAAGGTCAAGATTTCCGTTGCCAAGGGCAAGACCGCTTGGATTGAGGTCAAGGTTGATGGCAAGTCGGTCTATGGCGCCCAGGCGACCGGCCCCTTTGAGCAGGAATACACGCCCGAGTCCTCGATCGAGATCACCACGTCCAAGCCTTCCGATGTCACCGTTACCAAGAACGGTGAAAAGGTCCGTTACGATACCAAGACCTCGGGCGTGGCGCGTGTGACGATCACCGTTCCCAAGAAGGAGACGACTGATTCCGAGAATGGTGAAAGTTCTGATGGTGCCGACACCGCTGATGGTACTGATTCCACCGACGGCACCGATGCCCAGTCCACGGCTGGCGCCGATACCGCACCTGACGGTCAGGCGCCCGCCGATTCAACCGACTAGTCGTACGATAGCTACTAAGCCGCTCGTATGCGAAAGGAAACATCATGGCTAAAGATTTCAGCTTCGACGTCGTGTCCGAGGTCAACATGCAAGAGGTCGATAATGCCTTCCAGCAGACCACGCGCGAGATTTCCCAGCGCTATGACCTTAAGGATTCCGGCGCCACTGCCGAGCTTTCGAAGGGCGACAAGCTCTTTACGATCAATGCCCCGGCCGACTTTGTCTCCAAGCAGATCATCGATGTCCTAAGCTCCAAGCTCATCAAGCGCGGCATCGATCTTAAGGCTGTGTCTTGGGATGCGCCTCAGGCGGCATCAGGCGGCACCGTGCGCGTGCTCGGCCATATCGTCGAGGGTATCGACCAGGCGACCGCCAAGAAGATCAATAAGGACATCAAGGACCAAAAGCTCAAGGTCAAGGTGACGATTGAGGCCGACAAGCTGCGTGTTTCCTCTGCTTCGAAGGACGCGTTGCAGACCGTTATCCAGTTCCTGCGCGACCAGGACTACGGTCAGCCGCTGCAGTTCACTAACTACCGCTAATATTATTCGAAAGGACCGCTCTCCAACATGGATACACCGTTGGGCTCCGTGCTCTACATCACCCTCGGGTGCGCTAAGAACGAGGTCGACACCGACCGTATGCGTTCTCTCTTGACCGCCGCAGGCTACGAAGAGGCATTCGATCCGCAGGATGCCGATATCGCCATCGTCAATACGTGCTCGTTCCTTGCCTCTGCAACGTCCGAGAGCATCGAGACCACGCTCGAGCTTGCCAACGAGGTGCAGGACGGCGTTCGTTCCTGCCCGATCGTCATGTGCGGCTGCGTGCCGTCACGCTACGGGGACGACCTGCCCGACGAGCTGCCCGAGGTCGCGGCCTTTGTGAAGGCCGACGAGGAAGACGGCATCGTCTCTGTTATCGATGACGTTCTGGGTGTCGAGCGCGAGATTGCCGCCTATATTCCGCAGGTCAAGCGCACCGTCGAGGGCGCTGTCGCCTACGTCAAGATCTCCGATGGCTGTAACCGCTTCTGCAGCTTCTGCATGATCCCGTATATCCGCGGTCGTTATCACTCGCGCAATGCCGAGAGCATTATCTCCGAGGTACGCGACCTGGTCGCCGGCGGCGTGCGCGAGATCGTTCTGATCGGTCAGGACACGGGCATCTGGGGTACCGACTTTGCCGACGAGGACCTCGCCGAGGGCGTGCCGCGCAATCTGGCGCAGCTGCTGCAGGCCGTTGCTGAGGCGGTGCGTCCTCATAACGTGTGGGTCCGCGTACTTTACCTGCAGCCCGAGGGCATGACTGACGAGCTTATCGAGACCATTCGCGATACGCCCGAGGTGCTGCCCTATATCGATATCCCCGTGCAGCACTGCGACGCGCGCATCCTCAAGGCCATGCGCCGCTCCGGTTCGCGCCAGGAGCTCGAGGACCTGTTCCGCGACCTGCGCGAGCGCATCCCCGGTATTGTGATCCGCTCCACGGCCATGGTAGGGTTCCCGACCGAGACCGACGACGAGTTCCGCGATCTTATCGACTTTTTGGACACCGTCGGCTTTGACTACACGAGCGTCTTTGCCTACTCGCAGGAGGAGGGTAGCCTGGCCGCCAAGATGGAAGGTCAGGTCGACGAAGATGTTAAGCTCGAGCGCGCCCAGGAGGCCATGGATCTGGCCGAGTCGCTCGGCTTTGCCGCGACAGCCGCGCACGTGGGCGAGCGCGCCCAGGTGATTGTCGACGGTATCGAGGAGACCGAGGACGGTGCCGAGCTGATCGGACATGCTTGGTTCCAGGCGCCCGATTCCGATGGTGCGGTGCATCTGGATGCCAGCGAGGCATCTGTGGGCGATATTCTGACGGTCGAGTTTACCGATAGCTTCTGCTACGAGCTTATCGGTCATGTTGTGGAGTAGGAGAGCGTCGTGGCTAACGAGAGCAATAAGGAACTGACGAGTGTTTGGACGCCCGCCAACATCGTGACGTGCGTGCGCATCGTCTTTATTCCTGTGTTCATGATTGTGTCGGCGCTGTCTCGCGTGGGCGTTACCGGTACGGATTTGAGCACCTTCGACGGCCCGCTCGCCGCCGCCGCCTTTATTCTGTACGTCATCCTGTCGTGCACAGATAAGGTTGATGGCTACCTGGCACGTTCGCGCAACGAGATCACCGATTTCGGTAAGTTCTTGGATCCCATCGCCGATAAGTTGCTCGTGTTCTCGGCCCTGCTGCTGTTCTTGGATTTTGGTACCGTAACCGTGTGGTCGGTGTTCATCATCCTGTTCCGCGAGTTGCTGGTGAGCGCTCTGCGCATGGTCGCGAGCGCGGCCGGTGTGGTCGTTGCGGCCGATAAGCTCGGCAAGTACAAGACGGCGACTACGATGGTTTCCATCTGCGGCTATCTGTGCGTCTTTGCGTTGTCTGGCCTTAACCTGGCCCCGGTGGCGCTGACGCTCGGTATCTATGGCGTCTCCCGCTTCCTGTACGCCGTGGCCGTTATCCTTACCGTTATCTCGGGCGCTCAATACTTCTGGAACTGCCGTAAGATTGTCTTTTCGGTCTAGGTCCTGGTAGGCATGACGGAATCATTTGAGCTGATTGCCGCGCATAACGAAGAGCTCGCACGCGATATTGTCGAGCGTGCAAGCGTTCGTGGTGTGACGGTTTCGACGGCTGAATCTCTGACGGCGGGCATGATCGCCTCGACGATCGCCGATATCCCCGGTGCCTCGGCGGTGCTGCGCGGCGGTGCGGTGACGTACTGCGACGAGATTAAGCATCGCGTGCTCGGCGTTGAGCAAGAGACGCTCGATCGCTATACCGCGGTGTCGTACCAGACGGCGCGCGAGATGGCTGCCGGTTCGCTGGAGCTGTACCAGAGCGATATTGCCGTGAGTGCGACGGGCTATGCCGGCCCCGGTGGAGGGACCGAGGACGATCCGGCTGGAACCTTTTATATTGGCTGGGCGTATCGCTCGGCCGATGGGGGAGTGCCGGTCGTGGACTCCACTCGTTGTCACTATGAGGGCGATCGTTCGTGTGTTCGTGCCCATGCGGTCGCGGAGGCGCTGGGTCGCATTGTCTGTGTGCTCGATTCTATGGAATAGACGTGTTTTAAGGGGCCTCCGGGCCCCTTAATTGTGGAGATAGGGACCTCTGGCGAATTTGCTCTTTGTGCAGGTAGTTGGCGTAATCTTGCTCGTCATGCGTTGTTTGGTTCGCCTGCGGTCAAGTTTTTGGTCAGTGTTTGGTCGGCGTTTGGTTGGGTTTTGGAAAGGTCGGCTGCATATGATTTATCTGAACGGTTGACCACGAACAGCCGTTCGTTTATTATCGATGCAGGTTGTTAAGAGGAGGGCTATTCATGGCCAAGAATTCAGGTCCCGTACGTACCGTTCATGCTCGCACGACGGGTAAAGAGCGCGATGAGATGATCGCCACCACCAAGGCCGAGATCGAGAAGAAATTCGGCCAGGGTTCCATCATGAGGTATGGTGACGGCGGCCCCGAGCTTGAGGTTGAGGCCATCCCCACGGGCGCTCTGGCACTCGATGCCGCTCTGGGTATCGGCGGTGTGCCGCGCGGCCGTATCGTCGAGATTTACGGTCCTGAGTCCTCCGGTAAGACGACGCTTTCGCTCGAGATCCTGGCCGAAGCCCAGGCAATGGGTGGCGTGGTGGCATTTATCGATGCCGAGCACGCGCTCGATCCCACGTATGCCGCGCGCATTGGCGTGGATATCGACGAGGTACTGATTTCCCAGCCTGATACGGGTGAGCAGGCGCTCGAGATTGTTGACATGCTCGTGCGTTCCGGCGCCATCGATGCCATCGTCGTCGACTCCGTCGCCGCGCTGACCCCGCGTGCCGAGATCGAGGGAGAGATCGGCGATACCACGGTCGGATTGCAAGCTCGTCTTATGAGTCAGGCGCTCCGCAAGCTCGCCGGCTCGCTGTCCAAGTCCAACACGACATGCATCTTCATTAACCAGCTGCGAGAGAAGATCGGCGTCATGTTCGGCAACCCCGAGACCACGACGGGCGGCCGCGCCCTTAAGTTCTTCTCTTCGGTGCGTATCGACATTCGCCGCATCGACAGCATTAAGCTTAAGGATGAGGTTATCGGTAACCGCGTGCGCGCTAAGGTCGTTAAGAACAAGGTGGCAGCTCCGTTCCGTTCTGCTGAGTTCGACATTATGTACGGTACGGGCATCTCTAAGGAGGGCTCGATTCTGGACATGGCTGTCGAGTGCGGCATTTGCAAGAAGATGGGCTCCTGGTTTGCCTATGGCGAGGACAAGCTCGGCAACGGTCGCGAGGCCGCCAAGGCGTTCCTGCGCGAACACCCCGATTGCGCCGACGAGATTGAGCATAAGGTCCGCCTTGCCTGCGGGCTTGAGTTTGATGACGATGCTCCGTCCGAGGTCGAGCTGACCGATCAGCCTGCGCCTGAGGAGTTTGACGAGCTTTACGCCATCGATGGTTCCGCCATGCTCGATGATGACGACGAGTAGCGGTTACACTCATGTCGTATACGGTGACCGAGGCCACGGTCGTCTTTCCCGATAAGAAGGCGGCCTCCTCGTTCTCGAGCGGGTATGCGTCCAAAAAGCCTTGCGCACATATCGATTGTGAGTTTGAGGGCGGTTTTGAGCGGTCCATTTGGATTCCCGTGCGGGTCGCGCGCCTGTATGTCGAAAATCGCCTCGATCTTCCCTGTGATTGGGATAACTTTCGTGAAGCGGTGCAGCTCATCGAGCGTAAATGTGCACTTACCATGGTGACCGAGATGCTATCGCGACGCGACCATGCGACGGGTGAGGTCCGTGACAAGCTGGCTCGCTACGGCTTTCGCCAGTCCGCGATCGATTTCGCCGTCGAGCGCGCCACCGAGTATCGCTTTTTAGACGAGAACCGCTTTTGCTCGTACTTTATCGAGGAACGCAAGCGGCGCGGTTGGGGACAGCGTAAAATCGAGACCGAGCTCAAGCGCCGTCATGTCGTGCTCGATGACATTCCCGGTTATCCCGAGGATTATTTTGCCGTCGAAGACGATTTGGCGCGTGCGTCAGCCCTGCTCGCCAAGCGGCGTGTTCCAGAGACGCGCGGATTCGAAAAACTGGTTCGGTTTTTGATGGGCAAGGGCTTCTCGTATCACATCGCCGCCGATGCCGTTAAGGCACGTCTCGATGCCGAACGTGAGGAATGTGCGGTTTAGGCGTATGCGTTTTGTGGCCCTGCCGTTCACCGCGTTTTAGCCGCCGTGCTGGGGCCATTTATTTGACAGTTGTTGTGGTTCAACGTACGATAAACACTGTCATTTGCTTTGTGATATGTGCTCATCTGTGATGAGTTTGTTTATATGTTTATCTGTATCCGACCCGCATAAGCTGCGCCCATATTACTCAAATGTCGCGAGCCGTTCGTAAGGACGGTTCGCTTTGTTGTGTAACGAATCCATAAAAAGGAGTGAGCATGCCTATCATCGCAGCGCTCGTTGGCATCATTTTGGGTGCCATCGCCGCCATTGCCTACATGCGCACCGCCAAGCAGGGCAGTCTTCACGAGGCCGACGAAAAAATCCAGTCGGCACACGCACAGGCTGAGTCCCTGATCGGTGATGCTAAGCGTCAGGCCGAGACCCTCAAAAAAGAGGCTCTGCTCGAGGCTAAAGAGGAGATCATCAAGAACAAGCAGGCCGCTGAGGCCGAGGACAAGCAGCGTAAGAACGAGATTCGTACGCTCGAGAACCGCGTGATGCAGCGCGAGGAATCCCTCGATCGCCGCAACGACGCTCTCGACAAGCGCGAGCATCAGCTGTCCAGCCAGGCCGGTCAGGTCGAGAAGCGCTCCCGTGAGCTCGAGGAGCTCTGCGCAAAGCAGACCTCCGAGCTCGAGCGTATCGCCGACCTTACCCGCGAGGACGCCCACAAGGAGCTCCTCGATAAGGTTCGCGGCGAGGTCACCCACGAGGCCGCCACGATCATTCGCGAGTCCGAACAGCAGGTTCGCGCCGAGTGCCACAAGACCGCCCAGGAGATTCTGTCTCTGGCGATTCAGCGCTGCGCTGCCGATCACACTGCCGAGGTCACCGTTACCTCCGTGCACATTCCCTCTGATGACCTCAAGGGCCGCATCATCGGTCGCGAGGGTCGCAACATCCGGACCTTCGAGCAGGTTTCCGGCGTCAACCTCGTGATCGACGACACGCCCGAGACCGTCGTTCTTTCGAGCTTCGACCCGGTCCGTCGTGAGACCGCCCGTGTCGCCCTCGAGAACCTCATCGCCGACGGCCGCATTCACCCTGCCCGTATCGAGGAGATGTATCACAAGGCCGCCGACCTGGTTCAGCAGCGCGTGCGCGAGGCTGGCGAGCAGGCTGCCTTCGATACCGGCATCCACGATCTGCACCCCGAGATCGTCAAGACCCTTGGTGCCCTGCGCTACCGTACCTCGTTTGGTCAGAACGTGCTTCAGCATTCCCTCGAGGTCTCTGGTCTGTGCGGCGTGATGGCTTCCGAGCTTGGCCTGGACGTTGTGACCGCCAAGCGCGCCGGCCTGCTGCACGACCTGGGCAAGGCAATCGACCACGACGTCGAGGGCCCGCATGCCGTCATCGGCGCCGAGCTTGCCCGCCGTTATGGCGAGAAGCCCGTTATCGTCCACGCTATTGAGGCTCACCATGCCGATGTCGACCCCAACACGGTGCTCGATGTCCTGGTGCAGGCCGCCGATGCTGTCTCTGCCTCTCGCCCCGGTGCCCGTCGCGAGTCTGCCGAGAACTACATCAAGCGTCTTGAGAAGCTCGAGGAGATCGCCAACTCCCATGACGGCGTCGAACGTACCTATGCCATGCAGGCCGGTCGCGAGGTCCACGTCATGGTCCAGCCGGACAAGATTTCCGATGCCCAGTCCACGGTTCTGGCTCACGATATCGCCCATCAGATCGAGGAAGAGATGGAGTATCCCGGTCAGGTGCGTGTCGTCGTGATTCGCGAGAGCCGCGCTGTCGATATCGCTAAATAACATGAGCGACGCGAACGAGCTCATCTCATTTATCGCGTCGATGTCGGGGGAGGGCAACCTTCGCGTCGAGGAGAACCTTGGCGAGGGGTATGTCCGCCTCCGCGTTTCAGAGGCCGAGCGGCGCCAGGCTAAGCACGACATTCAGCATGTCGAGGACATCGTCATCGAAATGCTTCGTAATGCTCGCGATGCCGGCGCCGACAAGGTCTATCTCGCCACGACCAAGGAAGATGGCGTCCGCACGCTTGTCTTTCTGGATAACGGTTCTGGCGTTCCGCAGGATATGCAAGAGCGAATCTTTGATGCCCGCGTTACCTCCAAGCTCGAGAGCATGAAGATGGACCGTTGGGGCGTTCACGGTCGTGGCATGGCATTGTTTTCGATCAAGCAGAACGCCGACGAGGCCCGTGTGGTCACGTCCGGCGTCGATCTTGGTTCAGCCTTCAAGGTGAGCGTTGCGGCCGACCGCCTCAGTGAGCGTGCCGATCAGTCCAGCTGGCCCCAGGCCGTCAAGGATGAGGGCGGACGTTATGTCTGCGCTCGCGGTCCACATAATATTATTCGCGCTGCTTGTGAGTTTGCGCTCGAGGAGTTGCGTGGTTGCGATGTCTATCTTGGTTCTCCGTCTGAGATTGCCGCGACCCTTTATGCTCAAGCGTCAAGTCGGCTCGATACGTCTCGTCTCCTGTTCATTGATGACGAGAGTGAGCTTCCGGTTGTCGATCGTTTAGGCCTTGCTTCTGATGCCGAGGACTTTATCCGTATTTGTTCGGGTTTGGGTCTTGAGATGTCCGAGCGCACGGCCCATCGCATTTTAGCAGGGCAGATTAAGCCCGTTCGCGGTGTGACCGCGCGTCTGCTGCGCGAGCGTGATTCGTCCTCGCATGCGCCGGCTCCTGTCGATCTCGCGAAGGATCGTCGCGGGCTACGTATTGCCAAGGACGACATGGCACAGTTTTCGCGCGCTGTGGAACGCGACTTTAATGACCTTGCCGCCCGGTACTATCTCAACCTTTGCGGCGACCCAAAGATCCGTGTTTCGCGTGATCGAATCACCGTGACCTTTGATCTTGCCAAAGAGGAATAGTGCCTTTACCGAGTCCACTCGGTACGATACAGTTATTGCAGTTAAAACGTACTTTTAAATGCAGGAGTTTCTTCATGGATTGCCTGAAGGTATCAAGCAAATCATCGCCCGCGTCCGTTGCCGGCGCCATCGCCGGCATGGTCAAGGATGGTGTACCCGTCAACATCCAGTGTGTCGGCGCCGGTGCCGTCAACCAGGCCATTAAGGCCGTGGCTATCGCGCGCGGTTTTTTGATTCCAACCGGTTTTGATATTTCCTGCGCGCCCGTGTTCTCCGACATCCTCATTAACGGGGAGTCGCGCACTGCCATCCGTCTTTCTATCTACGTTCACCAGATCAATCGAGCTGCTATGGATAACGTCGTCATGGATGATGTTAAGCCTGTGGCATAGCTTCTGATTGCCTCGTTTTGCTCCCCATCGTTAGGACTTATGCACATGGACCAGCGTTCCGTACGCGATATTCTTGCCGGTAAAACCTACTTTATCCGCACCTTTGGCTGCCAGATGAATCAGCACGACTCCGAGCGTGTGAGCGGTCTGCTTGATTCATATGGCTGCCTCATGGCGCTCGATCCTGCGCATGCCGATATCGTTGTCTTCATGACGTGCTGCGTGCGCGAGGCCGCCGATACTCGCCTGTACGGTCAGTGCAATTCCTGCAAAAGCCTGCCGCCTTCGCCTTCGGGCAAGCGCGTGGTTGCCGTTGGCGGTTGCATCGCGCAGCGCGATGGCGAGGGCCTGCTCACCAACGTCGATAACGTCAACGTCATCTTCGGTACACATTCCATCGCGCATGTGGCCGAGCTCATTGCCGAGGCGTTCCTTGATGGTAAGCGTCATATCCGTACCAATGAGCATGAGGATACGGATGCCATGAGCATGCCGTGGCATCGCGAGTCTCAGTATCACGCCTGGGTGCCCATCATGACAGGCTGCAATAATTTCTGCACCTATTGCATCGTGCCGTACGTGCGTGGTCGCGAAAAGAGCCGCCCCTTCGAGGAGATTGTCGACGAGGTGACCGGTTTGGTACGCCAGGGCGTGCGTGAGATTACGCTGTTGGGCCAAAACGTTAACTCATATGGTCGCGATCTGTTTGGCAAGCCGCGTTTTGCCGATCTGCTGCGTGCCGTGGGCGATACGGGCGTGGAGCGCATCTTCTTTACGTCTTCGCATCCCAAGGACCTGCTGCCCGAGACCATCGACGCCATGGCCGAGACGCCTGCCGTTATGCCGCAGCTGCACTTGGCCGTCCAGTCCGGTTCGACGCGGATCCTCAAAGAGATGAATCGCCGTTATACACGCGAGGACTATCTGGGCCTTGTCGATCGCATTCGCAACCGCATGCCCGATATCGCGCTCTCGACCGACATTATCGTTGGCTTCCCGGGCGAGACTGAAGAAGACTTTGAGCAGACGCTCTCACTTGCCGAGACGGTCCGCTATGCTCAGGCCTATACCTTCATCTATTCCAAGCGTGCCGGTACCCCGGCCGCCGAGATTGACGATCCTACGCCGCATGAGGTTATTCTCGAGCGTTTCAACCGCCTGGTTAAGGTTATCGAGACCACGGCACACGAGTATAACCAGGGTGAGCTTCATACTGTGGTTCCGGCGCTCATTGAGGGAACGAGTAAAAAGAACGACGCGGTCCTGCTGGGCAAGAGTCCCAAGAATCAGACCGTGCATGCGCCTATCCCCGAGGGGTACAGTATCGATCAGCTTGTTGGCAAGATCGTTGATGTTGACGTTGACATTGCCAAGACCTGGTATTTGTCCGGCTCCGTTGTGGGCGAGCCGCGCTAATGATTGCTCCCGGGGCAGGTCTTTCCGCCGTTGCGATCGTCGGTCCGACGGCGGTTGGTAAGAGTGATGTTGCCGACCGTTTGGCAGCTCGTCTTTCGTCCGAAGTGCTGTCGTGCGATGCGATGCAAATCTATCGCGGCATGGACATCGGTACCGCAAAGATGGCGCCCGATGAGTGCACGGCGCCGCTGCGTCTCGTTGACATTGTAGAGCCGGGTGTGGCATATTCTGCTGCGCTTTATCAGGCTGACGCTCGCGCGCATGTTGAACGTCTCCTTGGTTCGGGTTGCCTGCCGGTTTTTTGCGGAGGTACGGGGCTGTATCTCAAGGCCGCCCTCGATGAGATGGACTTTCCCTCGGGTGAACTTGAGGACGATCGTCGTGCGGGCTATCAGGAGCTTGCCGAGCGTATTGGCGAGGAAGAACTGCATGCCTTGCTTGCCGAGCGCGATCCAGAATCGGCTGCTGTTATTCATCCCCATAACGTGCGCCGTGTGATTCGTGCGCTCGAGATGCATGATGAAGGTATCTCCTATGCACAGAAAAAAAGTCAGTTTAGTGTTCCGCGCGAGCATTATCATGCGCTGTGGTTTGGCCTGACCCGTAATCGCGAGGTGCTCTACGAGCGCATTAACCTGCGCGTCAATCTGATGTTTGAGCAGGGTCTTGTTGATGAGGTCCGCGGTCTTATGGACCAGGGGCTGGGTGATGCCCTGACGTCGATGCAGGCAATTGGTTATAAAGAGATCATCGATGCTTTCAATGGCATGATGAGCATGGATGAGGCCCGCGAACTCATTAAGATGCGTTCGCGTCGTTATGCCAAGCGTCAGCTTTCGTGGTTTAAGCGCGATGACCGTATCGTGTGGTTTGATATGGATGAATGTACGATCGATGAGGTCGTTGAGGATATCCTGCATCGTATTGAGGCTGCCTAATGGCCCGTTTCCCCCTTGTTCCCACGGCACCCGAGCCCGAGCGTGCCATTTTAGTTGGTGTTGAGTGGCGCGACAATGCATGGCCGCTCGATCGCTCGCTTGATGAGCTGGAGCGTCTTGCCCACACAGCTGGTGCCCAGTGCGTGGCACGCTTGTCGCAGCGTTTGGTAAAGCCGTATCCTAAATCGTTTATCGGTTCCGGTAAGGTAGAGGAGCTTTGCGGCCTGGTGCATCGCATGGATGCCGATGTCGTTATTTTTGACGACGACCTGACCCCCTCGCAGCAATCCTATTTGGAGAAAGCCGTGGGCGAGCCGGTAAAGATTATCGATCGTACAGCACTGATCTTGGATATCTTTGGCCTGCATGCTCAGACGCGTGAGGGACGCCTGCAGGTACAGCTGGCACAGCTTCAATATTTGTTGCCTCGCCTGCGTGGCATGTGGAGCCATCTCGCCAAGGAGCAGACGCGCGGCGGCATCGGCTCACGTTTTGGTCAGGGCGAAAGTCAGCTCGAGGTCGACCGTCGCCTCATTCGTAATAAGATCGCTGCGCTTCGTCGTGAGCTCAAGCAGGTTGAACAGCGCCGCGATGTTCAATCCAAGAGCCGCATTGAGTCACCGGCGTTTCGCGTCGCGTTAGCCGGTTATACCAATGCCGGTAAATCGACGTTGCTCAATCGTCTGACCGGCTCTACGGTACTTTCGCAGGACAAGTTGTTTGCTACGCTCGACCCGACGACGCGCTCGTATCGCCTGCCCGGCGGTCGCGGCATGACGATTACCGATACCGTCGGCTTTATTCAAAAACTGCCGCATGGTCTGGTCGATGCCTTTAAATCGACGCTTTCCGAGGTGTTGGGTGCCGATCTAATTCTCAAAGTCGTAGATGCGTCTGACGAGGACTATGAGCGGCAGCTGGAGGCTGTCGACCGCGTGCTTGATGAGATCGGCGCCGGAGAGCGTTTAACGCTGACCGTATTCAATAAAATCGATCTTCTCGATAGCGTTGATCGATTGAGTTTCCGTCGTCGCTATCCGGAGGCCGTTCTGTTCTCGGCCCAAACGGGCGAGGGGCTCGACGATCTCGTCGATCGCATTGCTCGCGAGGCAGCTGCCACCGATGTGTTGCTCTCCGCTGATATCCCGTATCGCGAGGGCGCTCTCATCACGCTGGTGCATGAGCAGGGAGCCCTTCTGCATGAGGAATATCTCGAGGACGGCGTTCGCATTGTGGCGAAGTTGCCGGCTCGTATTGCACCGCGGCTCGAGCGTTATCGCACCGAGTAGACGAGCTCCAAAATGCCCAGAATGATGGGCTGATGCAGCAGATAAAAGGGGAGAGCGTGACGTCCAAGGCTGGCGAGCGCCGGCAGGGGGTTGGCGTAGGTCCAGCTAGGGACGGTCTTATCGATACTCTGCGCTATGTGTGCGGCGAAGTATCCTGCAAGATACATAAAGATAAACGGGATGATGGGGTAGTAATCACCTGAGACAAACCCAGGGCTCGGAAATCCCAGCCACGCCAGGTAGGGGACAGGGTAGATCGTTTTGGGGATGCTCCAGGTGAGGGCGAACAACACAAGGCATAGGGGCATGCCCCATCTCGCCGTTATCTTCTTAAGGACGGGATCGGTCAACGCCACGATGCCGGTGCATGCGGCCATGCAGTAGATGATGCCAAAATTAACCGAATCGTCGACTGAGACAAGTGTTGTTGCCAACCAGACAACGAGTGCTGCTAAGGCGTATTTGGCGGCACGTTTGATATTGTTGCGCGAAAGAGTGCACATCCAACCCGCGATAAACAAAAATACCCAGCTGATGCTGGCGCGCCAGACGTCTTGAAAGACAGTCTGGGTAAACCAAGGCATATCCCAGCCGTACAGGTAGGCAAGATCATAGCAAGCGTGAAAACCTGCCATAGAAATCATCGTAAACCCGCGGACGGTATCAAAGATGGTGATGCGTTTTTGCATTACGAGAACCGGCGCATCAAGCCGACGACTTTGCCCAGGATAACGGGATTCGTTGCATAGATAGGCTCCATGGTGTCATTCTCAGGCTGCAGGCGTACGCGTCCCTGCTCCTTGTAGAACGTCTTGACGGTCGCTGAACCATCGATCATGGCCACGACAATTTCGCCGTTCATGGCATTCTTTTGTTCACGGACGATGATGTAATCGCCATTGAAGATGCCGACATTGATCATTGAGCTCCCATGCACCTCAAGGATAAAGGAACCCTGATCAGTCGCGATTTCGGTCGGGATAGTAAAAGTGTCTTCGATATTCTGCTCGGCCAGAATGGGGATCCCAGCCGCGACGCGACCAACGAGCGGTAGCGAGACCGTTCCGCGAGGGGCGGTGGGCTCGTCAGATTTAGAAATTGAGACAGAGGAACCGTCCTCGTTAAAGAGTTCCAGGGCGCGCGGTTTGGTGGCATCGCGCTTGAGTAGCCCTCGCGCCTCCAGGGCAGAGAGATGGGCGTGCACGGTGCTGGGGGAGGAAAGGCCCACGGCAGAAGCCATCTCGCGCACGCTGGGCGGATAACCCTTCTCCTGCTGATATTCCTTGATGAAGTCGTAAATTTGCTGCTGACGCTTGGTAATTTTGCGAGCCATCAGGGCATCCTCTCTACCAATGTCAAACAAATGTTCGAATTTTGCTTGACAGGAACAACTGTTCGAAGATAATAATAACCGAACATTCGTTCTCGCGCTAGACATTTTTGTCCGCGCGGCTTGATAAAACTGTTCTCAGCAAAACACGCGAGAGGAGAACATGATGAACGCAACGAATATGGTCCAGGGTAACCTCGCCCTTAAGCTCGAGACGCCTGCAGAACCTACTTTTACGGTTGTTCAGGGTGGCCGCTCCGGCATTCAGCCTTTGACCGTAAAGCCTGCTCGCAATCAGCAGGCTGTAGTCGCGCCGGCCCGTGTTGCCCTGAAGGTTCCGACGATTGTCGCCGTCGCCGTTGCGCTTACGCTCTTCTTTGTCCTCGCTACTTCGGTCTTTAGCGCTCGTCACGCCGCGTATGCCGAGTCCGTTTCCAACATTACTTACGAGACCATTCGCGTTCAGCCTGGCGATTCTCTTTGGTCGCTTGCCGTGGAATATCCAATCGAAGGCCTTTCCACGCAAGAGACTTCCGACATGATCCGTAACGTCAATCATCTGGAGCATGGTTCGCTCGCCGCCGGTGCGCATCTTAAGGTTCCTGCTCGTTCGTAATCATTATCGCGCTGCGCATGGTACCCTTGTTATCGTTTAAGAGGAGGTACCATGCGCTGTCCCAAATGCGGCAAGGCACATACCCGCGTCGTTGATTCCCGTATGCAGGAGTCAAATAACACCATTAAGCGCCGTCGCGAATGTTGCTCGTGTAACTATCGCTTTACAACGTTCGAGCGATGCGAAGACCCAATCGAGGTCATTAAGTCAGACGGAACCAAGCAGCGGTTCGATCGCAATAAGCTGCTCGTCGGCTTGATGCGCGCCACCATCAAGCGCGATATCGACACTAAGAAGCTCAATGAGATTATCGATGACATCGAGGTCGAGCTGCGCTCTCGCACACTGACGGCCGTTACGTCCCATGAGTTGGGTGACATGGTGCTCAAGCGCTTGGCCAAGATTGACAAGGTGGCGTACATCCGCTTTGCCTCGGTCTACCGCGATTTCAAAGACGTCGATGAGTTTCTGCAAGAGCTCGACAAGCTAAGGTGATTCCATGTCCAACATTACCGTCAACATAAAGCGTCTCGATCCCACCGTCGAGCTTCCCAAATACGCCCATCCCACTGATGCCGGCTTGGATTTGCGCTCCAACGAGGACTGCGTCCTGAAGCCCTTCGAACGCCGTCTGGTCTCTACGGGGCTGGCCATCGCCCTGCCCGATGGCTACGCCGGCTTCGTCCAGCCCCGCAGCGGCTTGGCCATCAAGCAGGGCCTGTCTATAGTCAATACGCCGGGCCTCATCGACGCCCACTACCGAGGGGAACTCAAGGTTATCCTCATCAACCTGGATCCCACCAACGACATCCAAATCAACAAAGGCGACCGCATAGCCCAACTCGTCATCCAAGAAGTCCCCACGGTCAACCTCATAGAAGTAGAAGAACTAGACGAAACCGACCGAGGCAAAGGAGGCTTCGGCTCCTCCGGCGTCGCCTAGGGGCGCTCGTATTCCTCCCGCCCGCCTCTCACACATATCATTCCATGCTCAAACATTCTCGCTTCGCAGGGGCGCACGGATGCCGCTTTCGCCTGAGCCCCATACATATCATCCCGTGCTCAAACATTCTCGCTTCACTGCGAAACTGCGCGCGGGACGATATGTATGGGGCTCAGGCGAAAGGGCTACATGCTTGACATAAAACAATCTTTCTAGTTAGCCGATGCGATAAAGGGATGCCTCCTTTGTCGCATCGACTAACTCTATTTATATTTTCCTGTTTTACCTTTGCAGGTTCTAATGGAGGGGATACCGAAGTAGCTGCTAGTAAGTAAACACAGCCGCTCTGCCGGAGCCGCCCTTATATCGTTCCACGCGCAGTTTCGCAGCGAAGCGAGAATGTTTGAGCATGGAATGATATAAGGGCGGCTCCGGCAGAGCGGCGGACATTCGACTAGCGGATATGCGCGGGCTTTCCTCCCCAGTAGAAGCGGCAGAAGGCTCGTTTGCGCTTTTGGGGCTTGCCTACGAGCTCCATGCTTGCGATGGCTATGTCTTCGGCTGCGTGGGGGCGGCGTAGTACTTCGCCGTTGATGAGTAGGGCTTTGAGTGATTCGGGATGGTCGTGCAAGTGACGTAGGGTTACGATGAGTTCTCGTGCGGTGGTGACATGCATGCTGGCGCCCATGCCGGTGAGCATCGTGGTGTTGGCCTTTTCCTGGCCGTATGATTTGCCCAGCAGGATCATCGGCAGATGTGCGCATAGGCACTCGGTGACCGTGAGTCCGCCCGATTTGAGAATTGCCAGGTCGCAGCCGTGCATGAGGGCCGCCATGTCGTCGACATAGTCCAGCACCGTGACGTTTTCGAGCTTCATGGCATCGAAGAGCGTCTTGAGGCGGGCGGCGTATTCCTTATCCTTGCCCGGCAAAAAGACAAAGTGCATGTCTTCGAAGCTGCGTAGGAAGGGGAGGGTGCGGTCCATCTCCGCGCGAAAGCGAACGTACGGTTGAGGCAAGCTGGCGCCGGCCATTACCAGCACGACGGTCTTGTCGGTGGGGAGGTTGAACTTGGCTAGCTCTTCCTCGCGATCGTAATCCGTGTCGAATCCGGCGCGTATAGGAATGCCGGTAATGCGAATCTTTGCCTCGGGCACCTTGCGCGGACGCAGCGTTTCGGCCATAAACTCGTTGGCAACACAGAATAGATCGGTGTCCTTGTGGGGCCACAAGCCCTCGACTTCGTAGTCGGTCGGCACGCAGATGACCGGATAATCGATACCCGTAATTACGCGGGCGCCCACGGCGACATTGGCTGCTGTGATGTGCGTTGCGACCACGGCTATGGGCCTGCGGCTACGAATATATTCGTTGAAGGCGGGGAACATAATTCGCGACCATGCTGTGCCGCCACCCCAGAGCAGATGTCCCGTAAGCGTATATCGCCAGGTCAGGTCGTAAATGGGGCGCGTGGCTCCCGTAAAAGAAGCCGCGGTTTTATTGCCGTCGAATTTAATACGTCCAAAATCAAGGATATCGATTACTTCAATCTCAACGTCCTCGGGGATGCCATTGGTGCCGCGGATGAGGTCGAATGCCTGCGCAATCGCATTTGCGGCGGCCTTGTGGCCTGAGCCGACCGAGGCGTGCACGATGGTCACGAGAGGTTTTTGCTGAGCCAGGAGCGTGGTTTGCTCCGATTGGGGAGTGCTGTGCGTGAGCAGGGGAGCGTCGTCACTCGTCTGCGCCTGGTCCATCGATAACTCCCCTTCAGCTTTGTAATACGGATTTATCATTGTAGTGCATGAGTGTCACGTTCACGTAAATTTGGGTATGAGCGCAAAGAACGACAACGTTTCGACGAAAGGACGCTTCATGACTACCGATAAGCCGATCGATGTTGCGATTATCGGTGGCGGCCCCGCTGGCTATGCTGCCGCCATTTATGCTGCGCGTGCCAACCTGACGACGACCGTGATTGAGCAGGGCATGTCGGGAGGGCAGATCGCCACAACCAATGAGGTCGAGAACTATCCGGGTTTCCCGCTCCTGAGTGGCGCCGAACTCGGCGAGCGTTTTCAGCAGCATGCAGAGGGCCTGGGAGCACAGGTTTCATGGAGCATGGTTACGGGTATCGATTACGATGCCGATGCAGCGTTGTTTACGGTGCATCACGATATGGGCGATACGCTGGCCTCGAGCGTTATCGCTTGCATGGGTGCCACGCCGCGTCCGGCAGGTTTCGCAGGCGAGGATACGTATCGCGGTCGTGGCGTTTCATATTGCGCAACATGTGACGGCATGTTTTTCCGCGGCAAGCAGGTTTTTGTAATCGGTGGTGGCAATTCGGCATGCGAAGAGGCGCTGTTCCTGTCCGACATTGCCAGCAGCGTGACCATCGTGCTGCGTCGCGATCAGTTCCGTGCACCCGAGGGCGTTGTGAGTAAGGTGCTTGTTAAGGACAATATTTCAGTTAGGTACCAAACTAGTATTGTTGAGCTTTCTGGTGAAGCGATGCCCACGACAATCACGTTCAAGGACAATGCGACTGGTGAAATGCACACTGAGTCTTTTGAACCAGGCTCATTTGGCATTTTTGTCTTTACGGGGACGCAACCTCATACCGAACTTGTCGAGCATCTAGTCGATCTGGCTCCCGACGGCGGTATTGTTACCGATGATTCGATGGCCACCCGTACGCCCGGCTTATTCGCAGCTGGCGATATCCGTTCCAAGCGTTTACGCCAGGTTGTGACTGCCGTTTCTGACGGAGCCATAGCGGCAACCGGCGCATACGCTTTTCTATGCGGATAAGTACGATAATATATCTTATGTAAGGTTGCTATATTCAAACAAAGTGGTTGGACGATGCATCAATGTGTTGTCCAACCACTTTTACTTGCCGGCTATGTGGTATGCAAAACTAGATAACCTAGAATACAATATAGAAAATGAACGGAGGACCTTTATGAACCACGTTAAACACGTTATTCCGATGTCCGATTCGTCGGTCAGTATTAAGCCTGAGGATATTCAGCCCACTGTGCTGCCCGATGCATTTATTCAGTCCGAAATCGTGTGCAAACTCAATACGTTGAGTCTGTCGCGCTATGACCAGTTGCCCAATGTGACGCTCTACCGCGACCAGGTCATTGAGTATGTTGCGCTGTGGATGGAGCCGCTGTCCATTTGCGTTGAGCACCCTGTCATTACGCCATCGATGATCAATAACTACGTTAAGGTCGGCCTGGTGCCTGCTCCGGTCAAAAAGCAATATGGCCGCGAGCAGATTGCCCGCCTGATCGCTATCTGCCTCTTTAAACAGGTGCTACCTATTGCTGCGGTGCAGGCACTCTTCAACATTCAGCGTTTGAGCTACGATGCCCCGACTGCCTTCGATTATGTGGTCGATCAGCTCGAGGCATCGATTCGTTCGGCGTTTTCCGTTGAGCAGACGCCGGTTCCCGATACGGCGCATCAGGTAACGCGTGAGTCGCTGCTTGTGCGCAGTGCAGTTTCATCCTTCGTTTCGAAGGCGTACCTGATGAGCTATCTAAAGTTTAATGGGTTTAATAGCTAGCCGACGTGTAAAACGGGCGGGGCAAAGAGCCATCTGTCGCTTTGTCCCGCCCATATTTTTGCTTGGTTGGACTTTACTTGCCCGAAGCTACGCCCATGCCGTAGCCGATGATGAGGCCGTGCATCTCGGCGTAATAGGAATCCAGGCCGTTGCAGGGCATGATGATGGTCTTGGAGCCGGGCCAATGCTCGACTATGCGGTCAGTAAGCGCCTGGGCTCCAGCTTCGTTCTCAACGTGATCGATGATGACCTCGCCGCCCGTAAAACCCTCGGCTTCCATGGTGTCGATGATCTTGTTGAGCATCTTCTTTTCGCCACGCGTGTGCCCGACGAGTTCGATTTTACCGGCCTCGCTCGCCGTGCCCAAAATGCGGATATTGAGCTTGTTGGCAATGACGCCGGCTGCCTTAGGGATACGTCCGGCTTTGGCGAGGTTTTCGTAATTGCACAAACTGAAGAGGATTTTGCTGTTCTGTTCAAGGCTATCGAAGTATGCGCAAGCATCCTCGAATGAGACATCCGGGTTGCTTACAAGATAGCGGTCGAACAGCAAGAAAATGAGATCCATTTTGCCGCCAGCTGCGCGTGAATTGACTAGATGAATCTGTCGGTCGGGCTCCTCGGCAAGAACCATATCGCGAGCCGTGGCTGCCGCGTTGTAGCTGCCCGACACGCCCTCAGAGATCGGCATGCAGATGGTCTTGTCGGCCAATTTGAAGAGCTCGGCCCACTCCCCTACGCTGGGACAAGCGCTCGAAGAAGCGTTCGTCTCCGCCTGAACAGCGCAGTTGAGCTCATGTACATCAAGCGAAAGGTCATCGACGAATTCACGCTCCCCCACTCGAATTTTGAGGGGCGCAAATGCAAAGGTGGTATGGGGCGCGGTCGGTTGCCAATCGCGGAGGTTACAGCTTGAATCTGAGATAAGTGCCCAGCTCATAGAGGGTCCTTTCTAATTGTTCCTCAACAATTATAGCCTTCTTGCAAACCGAATGTACGGCTATCTAGTTTTGAATACTAGATAGCCGTACAAGATTAGAGACAAAAGAATAGACCTCGCGACTTTAAGCCACGAGGTCCACATTCACACGCTGTGTAAGATGACTTAGTAGCGCACGAAGATATAGTTGTTGTTCATGCCGGCGGCAACGGAGCTGATGATGACGCCCGTTTTGTAGTCGGAAGCATGGATCATCTGACCATTACCGATATAAATGCCGGTATGGTAGGAGTTAACCACAACATCGCCGGGTTGCGGATCGGACACACGGGTCCAACCCATGAAGTCGACCGTGGTGCCCAGACGGCAGTAGCGTCCCGTGAGGCAATAGCTTACAAAACCGGAGCAGTCAAAGCTGTTCGGTCCAATGCCGCCCCAAGAATACGCATAGCCGAGCTTGCTGTAGGCGCGCGAAACAACGGAGCCACCATCAACAGACTGACTCGGTGCCGAAGGCGTGGGAGCCGGAGCGGGCGTGGGGGCAGGCTGCGGTGCGGGAGCCGGCGTGTTGCCGCCCTGGTTGTTGTTATTGTTGGTCTGGCCGCCATTGTTGGTGTTCTCGGTCGTACCGGCGGTGTCGTTGCTCACCGTGGCCTTTTCGGCGGTGCTAGCATTAATGCCAGCCTGCAGCGCAGCGTTGGCCTCGGCCTCGGCAGCGAGCTCGGCCTGCAGCTGCGAATCCAGGGAGTTCACGACACTCTGAGCCTCAGCCTGCTGGGCATTGAGCTCGTCGACCTTCTTTTGCGTCGCGGCGACGTTCTTCTCCTGCTCGGCCTGCTTATCGGTGAGCTGCTGCTTAAGCTCCTTGACCTCTTGAATGGTCTGAGCTTGCTTATCGGAAACTTTGCCGTAGTAGAACAGACGGTTGAGCATATCGCTCAGATCATCGACACCCGTCAAAACCTGAAGCAGGCTCAGACCGCCGGTTTTGTACTCGCCGGCGACATAGGTCGAGAGCTTGGCCTGACCATCGGCGATCTCCTGCTGCTTTTGCGTGATCTCGCCGGCAGTCTGATCGAGCGCCTGCGTCTGCGTGGCAAGCTCATCGTAAATCTGCTGGGTTTGGGTGCCGATCTGCTCGAGTTTCGTACGAGCAGCGGCAAGGTCGGATGCGGTATCGGCGTAGGCAGGAGCCGCGAGGCCCAAGCCCAAAACACAAGCGAGGGTTGCCGTAGCAGCGCAGCGTGCCATATTTTTGTGCGTGTTTGCTGTGCGCATGTAGCTTCCTTTCCAGTAACTAAGGGTAACGGCTAGCCTACCGTCACCAGGCTAAAGAGCTCCACATCGTCATCAGACGGCGTGAGCTTCTCGCGCGGGTTGAGAAACGCAAGCTCAAGTATACAACCGTAACCGATAAGCTTTGCGCCCATATCTCGCACCAGTTTACCTGTTGCCTCGACGGTTCCGCCCGTCGCGACCAAGTCGTCCAGAATCAACACGGTATCTTTAGAGCTGATAGCGTCGGCATGGATCTCAATTGAATCGGTGCCGTACTCGAGCTCGTAGCTCTGGCTTACGGTCTCGCGCGGCAGCTTGCCCGGTTTACGTGCGGGAACAAAGCCGGCGGCAAGGGCTACAGCCACCGGTACGCCAACCATAAAGCCGCGAGCCTCGGGACCCACGACCTTGGTGATCCCCATGCCGGCAAAGTGCTCGGCGAGGGCATCGGTCATGGCTTTGAGCGCCTCGGGATTGCCAAAGAGCGGCGTGATGTCTTTAAAGACGACTCCGGGCTCGGGATAGTCGGGGGTGTCGACGATTTGAGATTCGAAGTCGTACATTGCATGACCTTTCAATGGGTTGCCGGAGAAGCGGCAGCGGTTATTTGCCCGCCGTGGCGGTGCCGGAGTGCGAAGGGGCGACGACCTTGAGCGGCTTTACGAGAGAATCCTCGTGCGAAGCCGGCGTGGCTATCTCTTCGTTTTTGGCTTTGGTGGACTCGGAGCGAGTGATTTCCTCATCGAGTGCATCGATGTCGGCGTCCTCGACCACGGCGTTGAGCGACTCAAAAACGCGGTTCTTGAGCAGCGCAGTGTGCACACCCTCGGTCAGGTCGTGAAGCTTCTTAAACGCACGCTCGAGCTTGGCGTCGCGCTCGTCATCGGAGGTATCCATGCCGAGCATGCTCACGAGCACCTGCTCAAACATCGAGGACTCGCGGTTGGCGGAAGACACGTACTGACGCAGGTTGCGGGGCTCGATATGGAAGCGTGACAGCTCGGAGCAGTAGCGGATGATTGGAAAATCGCGACCATCGACGAGCTCACGATTCTGCGGACTCTTGATGATGCGAATGAGGTCGTTCTCGGCGAGCGAGCGGATAAACGAAATCTCGACGCCCAGCATATCGGGAATGGTCTCGATGGGATGCAGCTTTTGCTTAGTCTCCTTGGGCTCCGTCTTGAGCGGAACATCGGACAGCAAGCCCACCTCGTAGGCGAGCGTTGACAGGTCCGTGGCGTTTTCCAAGCGCTGCTTAATCACGTTGAGCGGCATGTAGCGGGTCTTCTGCAAGTGCAGAATGACCTCCAGGCGATCAACGTCCTCCTTAGAGTACTGACGGTATCCCTTAGGCGTACGATGAGGGGTAATGAGCCCCTCATCTTCTAGAAATCTAATTTTTGAGTTCGAAAGATCGGGGTATGCGCCTCGAAGAAGGTTGACGACTTGGCCGATACTCAGATAGTTGCGTTCGGCCATGCCCTACTCACCGGTTTCGATGCGCTCCGGCGTGCTCTCGTGGTAGATGAGCGTAAACGTACCGATCTGGACGGAAGAACCATCGTGCAGCGGGGCCGCGTTGACAATGGCGCCGTCGACCCAGGTGCCATTGAGCGAGCCCAGGTCCTCAATGCGAGCGCCGAGGCCCTCGCGAATAATGCGCGCGTGGCTACGCGAAACGGTCATGTCATTGAGGAAGATGCCGTTCGCAGGATCGCGGCCGATGGTGGTCACGTCGTCCTCGAGCTCAAAGGCGGCACCAGTCTGCGGACCCTTGACGATGGACAGAACGGGTGCGGTGATGCGCACGTTGGCCATGAGGTCGGGAACGGTGACGTCGCTTGAAGGCACGCGGAATACGCAGGTAGCGTCAGCAGTCTTATCATTCTGAGGCATATTGTTAACCATGTTGTCCATGACAACCCCTAACTTATCGCGGACGTGCCGCAAATAATGAACCGTACGTAATCATACCCCAACGAATCAGTCTTCGATTTCAGGGTTCAGAAAGTCGATGTCCTCGTCCTCGGGATGCGCGAGAGCCTGTTTAATGGCCACTCCGCCCTTAATGGAATAGATGACAGCCGTGAGCATGGAGAAGATCACGCCGCCGTACACAAAGAAGATGCCGAGGGGCACCGAGCTTCCGTTGAGGCCCGGGAAGGCCTTAAGGGTTGAAGGTAAAAGGTGCAGGCCGTCAACAACGGGGAACCCGAGCAGCATGAGCGAGAAGCCGGTCATGAGCAGCGCAGTGGCAATCTTTCCGGGAAAGACGACATCGATGGGGCGACGGTGATAATGACGCACGATAAGCGTGCCGATGCCCAGATAGATGTCGCGGCCAATAATGAGCACGCAGACCCAGATGGGCAGCTCTCCGCGGACCACCAGTCCAAGTACGCCGGTGAACAGCAGCGCGCGGTCGCAGATGGGATCCATGACCTTGCCGAGCCATGAGACCGTCTTGGTCATGCGGGCGATCTGACCGTCCATCCAGTCGGTGGAGGCGGCAACGGCGTAGATAACGATGGCGATGACGCGGTTGTTATCCGTCACAAACAGGTACAGAAATACCAGGGTGAGGATCAGGCGCGTAAAGGTGATGAAATTGGAGATCGTAAAGATCTTATTCGACGGGTAATCGGAAGTGCCGATAAGCTCCTTTTTGATCTTCTTTTTGATGCCCACAGGACTCCCCCGCTGGTTAACGACAAAACTTTCGATACTATACCCGTTCCGGCGATGTCTATCCAGCGTAAGCATAGAGAGTCCAGACATGTGGAGGGTGCTGTCGCAACGTGAATGTGCCGTTTTTGTGTACGTCAGCCTCCAAACATGTCATAAATTGTCGTTTTTGGAGGCTGGCGTACAAGTTTTTGTTGAGCGAAAGTATCGATCAAGAAAGCCGTTGATTCTTCGCTGCTTACCCCGTTGATTCTTGATAAAAAAGGTCAGGCACTAGGTGCCTGACCTGCAAACTTCTGGTCGGGACGACTGGATTCGAACCAGCGACCCCTTGACCCCCAGTCAAGTGCGCTACCAAGCTGCGCCACGTCCCGAAGCTTTTGTTTGTTGCTCTGCTCTCGCTCGCAACAGGGAGTATATTAACCCGAAACTTTAGACTTGTGCAAGAACTTTTTTATAAATTTTGAAGCAAGTCCAAAATTGTATCTGCGAGCTGGGGTTTTGTTAGAACGGGAAGTTCTTTCGTACCCGTTGTGCTCACAATCCAGGCCTTGTTGGTATCGGTTCCAAAGCCCGAATCGGCGCGTGAGACATCGTTGGCGATAATGGCATCGCAGCCTTTGCGTGCCAATTTGCGCTCGGCGTACTCGACGACGTTATCGGTCTCGGCAGCAAAGCCGATTACGAGGCGATCGCCCTTTTGGCGTGAGAGCTCGGCCAAGATGTCAACGGTCTCGACGAGCTCGATTCGATCCAGGCGCTCGTTGGCCTTTTTGAGCTTATGGTCCGCCGGGGCCGCCGGCGTGTAGTCGGCGACGGCGGCGGCGCAAATGGCCGCGTCGGCCGTCTGGAAGGCGCTCAGCGCTGCCTTGAGCATTTCTGAGGCGGTCTGTACGTGCACGCACGCCACACCGCGGGGAACGTCGAGCGATGTCGGTCCCAGCACGAGCGTGACGGCGGCGCCGCGGCGTGCGGCCTCCCCCGCCAGAGCGATACCCATCTTGCCCGACGACCGGTTACCGATGAAACGCACCGGGTCGATCGGTTCGTGCGTGGGGCCGGCGGTGATGACGATGCGCTTGCCCGCCAGGTCCTGAGGCGCGGGGTTGAGCACCTCACAGACAGCCTCGACGATGTCCTCGGGCTCGCTCATGCGTCCCGTGTCCACGTCGCCGCAGGCAAGGTAGCCGCTGCCCGGACCCACCGCATGGACACCGCGCTCGCGCAGCGTGGCCATGTTGGCCTGCGTCGCCGGCGATTTCCACATGCCGTTGTTCATGGCCGGCGCGATCACGATGGGTCGCGGCGTCGCAAGCAGCGTGGTGGAGATGAGGTCGTCGGCGATGCCGTTGGCCATCTTGGCGATGATATTGGCCGTCGCGGGCGCCACGACCACCAGATCGGGCTCCTGCGCCAGCGAAATGTGGTGGATGGGGTCGGAGGGATCGTCGAATAGGCCCACGGCAACGGGCTCGTTGGTGAGCGCACGGAAGGTGAGCGGGCCCACAAACTCCGTGGCATGCTCGCTCATAACAACCTTGACGCGCGCACCGCGCTTTTGCAGCAGGCGCACGATATTGCACGACTTATAGGCGGCGATCCCGCCGGTAATGCCCAGCAGGATCGTTTTTCCCTCAAGTTGCATTGAATTGTTGGATGCCGCCGTCATCGCTACGCTTCCTTGCTCGGGAGTACCAGGAGGCGGTGGCAGTACGGGCAGTGCGTAATCTCGCTACCGTCGTGGTTGAGGTCGCTCATGGACGATGCCTGCAGCGCGGTGTGGCAGACCGTGGGGATGTTGCCCTGGATGGTCTCGACGGCCAGGCCGCGGAACTGCTTGAGCAGACGCTCGTAGTCGGTGAGTACTTCGGTCGGCAGCGTGGCGGCAAGAGCGGTGCGCTCCTTCGTGGCGGCTTCGATCTGAGCCTGCAGGTCGGCAGCCTTGGCGCGGGCGGCCTTGGTATCGGCCTTCACGCCCTCCTCGAACTTGGCGATGATTGCCTGCGCACGGGTCTCGCGGTCGAGTGCCTCTTTGTGGGCGACAACGACGTCCTTGCGGGTGTGCTCAATCTTGTCCAGACGCTTGGCCAGGGTGGCGAGTTCATTCTCTAGGTCCTGAACCTCGCGGTAGTCGGAGCCGTCGACGTGGCGCTTCTTGGCGGCCTCGATGGCGTTGTTGGTCTGTATCTCGGTGGTGTTGAGATCGTCGAGCTCAATGTCCAGGTCCTTGCGCTGGGCGTAGAGCTTGGTCATCTCGGACTTGAGCTTCACATAAGTCTTGCGCTTGGAAGCGAGCTCCTTGAGCTCCGGCATATTGGCAAGTTCGCTCTTGTTGCGGGCGAGCTCCAAATCGATCTGTTGCAGCTTGAGTAGCGTAGCGCCGGCGCTCATAAGTTCTCTCCTTTTGTCACAGTCCACCATTGGCAAGGGTTCAGTATTTTAATCGCATGACGGGGGTCGACCCCGGCGTCAACTGCAGAGTTCATCAATATATCAACGAACGGCTCCTCGGAGCGGTCGTGGCCGAGCAAGATCACCGGCAGCCCGCGCAAGGCAAGGTCTTGCGCCACGTGGTACCCAGCCTCGCCCGTCACGACAACATCAGTGCCTGCGGTGATGGCGAGCTCTCCGAAGTCGCCCAGGGAGCCGCCCAAAATGGCGACGGTCCGACACGGGTGATCGACCTCGCCCCACACGCGGGGGTCGCTGCCAAACGCCGTGGCGGCACGGGTGGCAAGATTGCGCAGCGTGCACGGGTCGTTGAGCGTTGCAAGCGCGCCCAGGCCGGTGGCCTCGGGGTCGTCCACGTGCTCCAGTGAGCTCACGGGTGCGGCACCCAGCAGCTTGCTCAGGCAGACACGGGCTTCGTGCGAGCGGTCCAGGTTGGTGTGGAGCGATATGATGCTCACGCCGCAACGCGCTGCCTCGTAGAGCGCCGCGCTGCATTGGGGGCGTGCGGAATCCGCCGGACAAAAGGCCTCGGGCGCCTTGATGTATATGGGATGATGCGTCAGCAGCACGTTGGCACCGGCTTCTTGTGCGCGTCGAACATTAGCTTCGGTCGCATCGAGCGCACAGGCAACGCCGGTAATCTCGGCAGCGGGATCTCCCACGGAGAGCCCTACATGATCCCAGCCCTCGGCGTTCGCTTTGGGATAGCGTGCCAGCAGCGCGTGCTCAAGCTCGGCGACGATCATGCGGCACCCACGATCGTGAGCAGCGTCTGAGCGAACTCATCTAGATCGCCCGGGTTCACGCGGTCATCGAAGGAGATGCGCAGCGAACCCAGCGCCTGCTCACGACCGATGCCCATGGCGCTGAGCACGTGGCTCGGGTCCATGCTGCCGCTCGAGCACGCCGAACCGGCCGAAACCTCAAAGCCGGCGGCATCGAGCTTGACGATGAGCTCCTCGGAGTCCATGCCGTCGACGTAGATCGACACCATGCCCGGCAGGCGATCGGCCTGTGCGTAGTCGCCCATGGTGGCATGAATACGCGGATGGGCCGTAAGCGTGGCGTAGAGCTTGTCGGAAAGGGCTTGCAGCGTCGCACGCTCCTGGGCCACATGGGGCGCCAGCGTACGGGCGGCAGCGGCAAAAGCCAGCTGTGTACGCAGGTCCTGCGTGCCGGCACGACGACCGGCCTCCTGTCCGCCGCCAAAGATGCGCGGGCGCAGCGGCGTGCGGCTCTTAAGGTAGAGTGCGCCAGATGCCACGGGACCACCGATCTTGTGCGCGGCAACGGTCATGGCGTCAACTCCCAGCTCGGCGGCATCGAGCGGAATGTGCAGATACCCCTGGATGGCATCGGTGTGGAACAGGGCGCCCACGGTATGCGCGGCTGCGGCAAGCTCGCGGATGGGCTGCACCACGCCGGTCTCGTTGTTGGCAACCATGATGCTCACGAGCGCCACGTCGTCGCCTAGTAGCTCGACAAGCGCGGCAGGCTCAATGTAGCCCGCGCGGCAGGGCTGCACCAGGTCGACGGAAAAGCCGGCGGCGCGCAGCAGCGGCAGGTTGTCCAAAATCGAATCGTGCTCGATGGCAGATACGATCACGCGGTTACGCTTTCGGTCGCGCTGGCGGGCGCCCTCGGCAAGACCGAGGAGCGCCAGCTGGTTGGCCTCGGTGCCGCCGTTGGTCAGGACGATCTCGGACGGGCGAACGCGTGCGCCAAAGCTACGGGCGATTTCGCGACGGGCGACTTCCAGGCGTGCGGCGGCCTTGCGGCCAAGCGAGTGCAGCGAGTTGGGGTTGACGCCGGCAAGCTCGCTCTCGTCGTACTCACGCTGCGCAAGGCGCGCCTCGGCGCGCATGGGCGTCGAGGCGGCATAGTCAAGATTCACGGGTATGCGGTTTTGACCTGCGGTCATAAGGGTTTATGCCTCCTGTGCGGCCTCGTTGCCCAGCTTTTGCAGCAGCGCAACCTCGGCGGCGGGATCTTCGGACTTAAATACGGCGGAGCCGGCCACGAGCACGTTGGCGCCGGCCTTGACGACATCGGCAATGTTCTTGGAAGAAATACCGCCGTCGACCTCGATCAGGGGCGACACGCCGTGACGCTCGCACATGGCCTTGAGCTCGTGCAGTTTGGCAATGGTACCGGGAATAAAGCTCTGGCCGCCAAAGCCGGGGTTCACGCTCATGAGCAGCACCATGTCGACGACGTCGATGATGCTCTCGAGTACGCACACGGGGGTGGCGGGGTTGAGCACCACACCGGCCTTGACGCCGCGCTGCTGAAGATGCGTGAGCGTGCGGTGCAGGTGCGTGGAGGCCTCGTAGTGCACGGTGATCATATCGGCGCCGGCGTCGGCATACCAATCGACCGTCTCGTCGGGGTTTGACACCATCAGGTGCGCGTCGACCGGTACATCGGTGGAGCGCTTGACGGCCTTGAGGATGTCGACGCCAAAGGTGAGGTTGCCGGTAAAGTGACCGTCCATAACGTCGAAGTGCACGTAGTCGGCACCGGCGATCTTGTCGAGCTCGCCCTTGAGGTTGGCCATATCGGCCGAGAGGACGGACGGAGCGATTTTGATGGAACCCATGGTAGAAGCCTTTCTGCGCTAGTCGGTGAGCCCGTAGAACTCTTGGGAGGGTACGCGGTCGGTAAGAATCTCGAGCGCCCTATCCAAAGTAACACCGTTGTAGAGCGTTTGCTCCACGGCAAAGGTGAGCGGAATGTCTACGCCCAGTGAACGGGCGAGCTCGCTGACGCTGCGGGCGGCGACGGCGCCTTCCACCACCATATGCGTGCGCGTCTGGTACTCGTCGAGCGACACGCCATGAGCGAACTCGTAGCCAAAGGTGCGGTTGCGCGAATGCTCCGAGGTACAGGTGGCAATGAGGTCGCCCATACCGGCAAGTCCCATGCAGGTCATGGCCTGACCGCCGCGGGCGTGCACCAAACGGCTGATTTCTGCCAGGCCGCGCGTCATGATAAGGGCAAGCGTGTTGTCGCCTGCGCCCGAGCCGGCGGAAATGCCGCACACGATGGCGATGACATTTTTCATGGCGCCGCAGACCTCGACGCCTGTCATGTCCTGCGACAGGTAGATGCGGAAGGCCGTGGATAGGAGCAAGTCCTTAAAGGTTTCCCCTATCTGCGGGTCTTCGCTGGCGATGACGGCGGCAGAAAGCCCGCCGCGGCAGATCTCCTCGGCATGGTTGGGGCCCGAGAGCGCCGCCACACGACGCTCGTTGCCGATCTCGCTGGCGATGACCTCGCTCATGAGCAGGCCGGACTCGGGCTCAATGCCCTTGGTGAGGCAGAGCACTGGGGCATCGGCGGCGATAAAGGGCGCGGCCTGGTGGCACACGCTGCGCAGGTGCGTCGAAGGAACGGCAAAGATGATGGCATCGGTGCCTTCGAGTGCCTGCGCCAGATCCGTCGTGGCAACAACATTGGTCGGCAGTTCATAGTCCACTAGGTAGCGGGGGTTGCGGTGCTCGCCATTGATGCCGGTGGCCGTCTGCTCGCTGTGGGCCCACATGGTCACGCGCTCGGCTCGCGCGGCGGCAAGGCCGGCGACGGCGGTTCCCCAGGAGCCAGAGCCAATCAGCGCAACATTCATGACTCTCTCCTACTTATCGTCGGGCTCGGTGACGCGCTTGGTAAACGAGAGCTTGGACTCCTTACCGGCCATGAGCTTTTGGATATTCGTGCGATGGGCCCACACCACGGTGATGCCGATCATCGCCATGCAGAACTTGAGGCCCAGGCTGCTGTACGGAAAGACCGCGCAAACAGCGATGGGAAGACCGATGGCGGCGGCGAGCGAGCCCACCGACACATACTTGGTGATGGCGACGGCCACGATAAACATGCCCAGCAGCGACAGGCCAATAGGCCAGTACCAAGCAAGGATAACGCCCAGACCAACCGCGATACCCTTGCCGCCATGGAAGTTGAGGTAGGGCGAGAAGATGTGGCCCCACACGGCCGCCAGGCAGATGACGCCGAGCATCCAGTCGCCGGGGGCTCCAGGCGCCATGATGCTCACAGGGAAGCCGTAGCCCACGCCCGCGATGAGCGGACGGGCGATAAGGACGCAGATGGCACCCTTAAGGCAGTCGAGCAGCAGCGTGAGCGCGGCTACCTTGGGGCCGGCTACGCGCAGGGCGTTGGTGGTGCCGATGTTGCCGGAGCCCGCCTTGCGAATGTCGGTGTGGTTGAACACGCGGCCCAGGATCAGGCCAAACGGAATCGCTCCGATAAAGAACGAGACCACGGCGCAGATGGCGGTCAGCAGAATCGGATTATGCATCCTTTTGCTCCTTCTTCCTAAAGAAGAGTCGAATGGGCGTGCCGGCAAAGTCGAAGGTCGAGCGCATGCGGTTCTCTACATAGCGCTGGTAGGTGTCGTTGACCAGGTCGCTGTGGTTGACGAAGAACGTGAACGTCGGTGGGTTGACGCCCGTCTGGGTCACGTAGTGCATGCGCAGGCGACGCTTGCCGTCTACCACGGTGTGGCCAAACTCGCGCAGGTCGGTGAGGAACGTGTTGAGGCGCGAGGTGCTGATCTTTTGCGAGCGCGTCTTTTCGGCGGCGTCGACCATCGCCCAGATCTTCTCGACGCTGCGGCCGGTCAGGGCAGAGATGCGCAGGTACTGGGCCCAGGGAGCCATGACGCCCAGACGGCGATCGACGGTCTCCATGCAGGCCTCGCGCTTGCGGTCATCGTCGAGCAGGTCCCACTTGTTGAGCAGCACCACGATGGCGCAGCCGCGCTCGATGGCAAGACCCATGACCTTCTGGTCCTGCTCGGTGACGCCCACGGAGGAATCGACGACGAGCAGCGCCACGTCGGCGCGGTCGATGGCGCGCAGGCCGCGGACCATGGAGTAGTACTCGATGTTCTCGTACACGGTGCTCTTCTTGCGAATGCCCGCGGTGTCGACCATGCGGTAGTGCTTGCCGTCGCGCTCGACGACGGTATCGATGGCGTCGCGCGTCGTGCCGGCGATGTTGGACACGATGGAGCGATCGGCGCCCAGGATGCGGTTGAACAGCGATGACTTACCGGCATTGGGGCGGCCGATGATGGCCACGTTCAGCGCATCGGGGAACTCATCGGCGACCTCGTCCTCCTCCTCGGGCAACAGGGCCACGATGTCGTCGAGCAGGTCGCCCGTGCCGTGGCCATGCAGGGCCGAGAGCGGCGTGGGCTCGCCGATGCCGAGGGAATAGAACTCCCAGATACTGTCGTTCTCGCGATCGGGGTTGTCGAGCTTGTTCACCAGCAGAAAGACCGGCTTGTCGCAGCGCTTGAGCATGCGAGCGACCGACTCGTCCTCCTCGGTGACGCCGGTGCGGCCGTCTACCACAAATAGAATGACGGCGGCTTCCTCGGCGGCGGCGAGGGCCTGGTCGCGAATGGACGTGGCGAAGACGTCATCGCTCTTGAGCGGTTCGATGCCGCCCGTGTCGACGATGGTGAACTCGCGGCCGTTCCAATCGGCCGTGTGGTACGAGCGGTCGCGCGTGACGCCGCGGGACTCGTGGACGATGGCGTCCGAGGTCTGGGCCAGGCGGTTAACGAGCGTGGACTTGCCCACGTTGGGGCGTCCGACGACGGCGACGATAGGTTTCATCTGCTCTCCTTTAATGGGTAGGGTCAGTGGAAGTGTTAGAGTCGGCAGGCATAATGCCAAGGATGTGCTCCAGGGTATCGAGCAGCTCATGCGGCATGGTCGACACCACATGAACCTCCGCGCCGCGACTGGTAAGGCTTGCGAGTAAATCGTCACGATGATACTCGTCAAGCGTCATGCCGTCAGCGTTGAACATGAGCTTAGGCACAAAGAGCATAACCCCCGACAGGTCTTGGGGCAGCTGCTCCAGAATGTCACACGCGACGATGAGGCCGGTCACGTCCACGTTGCCGCCGAAGTAGCGGTTCTTGATGGCCGTGACAGTGCCGCCGAGACCATGCGGCGACTCCACAAAGCGCGCCACGGTGTCGCGCGCGCTGGCGCCGGAGAGGCACAGAAGGCGCTGGTTGCGCTCGGCGATACCAGCGCGGACGCGGGCCAGACGCTCGGCGTCGGCGGCAAGCGCGTCGTCGGTCTCGTCCAGATACGAGCGTATCATGCCGATGCCGTCGTAGTACTGCGGGTAGCCGTCGTAAAAGTCTGCCTCGGGCGGCTCGATGCCGGCATCCAGGTAGAACTCGTCGCTCATCTGGAAGGTGTGGCGGCCAAAGCGCTCGAAGGCACGGTCCTGGAAGGGCCTGATCATGGCGATGGTCTCGCGCGCGAGCTCAGGTTTGTCGCTGTATGACCAGGTAAATCGGTTCTGGTGCTTGGTAAAGCCCAGCGGCACGATGCCCAGGCTCGTGATCTGCTCGTGCTCCTCGCAATAGCGCAGGGTCTTTTGAAGCTCCTCGCCGTCGTTCATGCCGGGGCACAGCACGATCTGCGCGTGAATCTCGATGCCGGCGGCCATGATGGCCTCGAGCACGTCCATACCGCGCTGGGCGTTGCGCCCCATCATGCGGCGGCGGACGTCGGGGCTCACGGCGTGGACTGACACGTTCATGGGGCTCATGTTGCGTTGGATGACGTTTTGCACGTCCTCGTCGGTGAGGTTGGTGAGTGTGACAAAGTTGCCCTGCAAAAAGCTCAGACGGTAGTCGTCATCGCGAATATAGAGCGTGGAGCGGCCGCCCTTGGGGAGCATCGTCATAAAGCAGAACACGCAGGCGTTAACGCAGGTACGCATGCCGTCGAAGATGGGGCCATCGAACTCCAGACCCCAGTCCTCGCCGGGAAAGCGATCGAGCTCGACGGGGGTGACGGTGCCGTCGCGCGGATCGAATACCTCCAGATCGACGGTGTCGTCGTCGGCCTCCCAGAGCCACACGATCATATCGGTCAGCTGCTCGCCGTTAACCGTGAGCACGCGCATGCCCGGCTCGATACCCACATCCCACGCGGGCGATTCGGGACGCACGTTCTTTACGAGCGCGCCCTCACCCGGCTCGGGGTCGCGGCTGCGCCCGTAATCGGCCACCTCGGTGGCGTATGCGGGTACGGTCTGGTCCATGATTAGCGGCAAAGCTCCTTGATGCGCGTGACGGCGCGTTCGATGTGTTCTTGCGGGGTGGAGGCTCCGGCGGTGATGCCGATGTGGCGTGCGTCGGTAAACCACGCGGCCTCGAGCTCGCTTGCCTCCTCGACATGATGCGTGCGCTCGCAGGCATCGGCGCAGATCTGTGCTAAGCGGCGGGTATTGCCCGAGTTCTTTCCGCCCACGACGACCATGCAGTCGCAGCGGTTGGCAAGTGCGGCGGCGGCCTGCTGGCGCTCGCTCGTGGCGGCGCAGATCGTGTTGATCACACGCAGCTCCTGCACGCGCGGGGTGATGGAGGCCACAACCTCGGCCAGGTTCTGCGCGGTCTGGGTGGTCTGCACAACCAGGCCCACCTTGCCCTTGAGCGGCAGCGCGTCCGCATCGGCGGCGCAGCTTACGACCTGCGCGTTATCGCCGGCGTGGCCCAGAATGCCCTCGACCTCGGGGTGGCCCGGCTCGCCCACGACGATTACGCGGTAGCCCTCGCGCACCAGGCGCTCGGCCGCCACGTGGACCTTCTTCACGTAGGGGCAAGTGGCGTCGACCACGTCGAGACCACGCTCGCGTGCGGCATCGACCACCTGCGGCACCACGCCGTGGGCACGGATGATCACGGTGCCCGACGTGGCGTCGTCCAAGGTGTCGGCCAGGCCAACGCCTGCCTCGGCAAGCTCGCGCACCACGATGGGGTTATGGATGAGCGGACCCAGCGTGTGGACCTGAGTGCTCTCCCCTGCCTGCGGCGCGGCGGCCAGTGCCATGTCGAGCGCGCGCTGCACGCCGTAGCATGTGCCGGCGTGGGCTGCAATCTCGATGGAAGACGCGGTGGCCTGGTCGGACGCAATCGTGGCGGTGTTTGTCGCGTTCTCGCTCATGGCTAAAACCTGCCCGGATGCTCGGCGCACAGCTCGTCTCGCATGGCGTAGACGCGGTTCATGGCCTCGGACTCAAACCATTCCAGGCGCTCCGTGCGCTTAAGCCCGGCCGGTGCGTCGGAAAGCGAGACGGCCTTGCCGGCGCGGATCCAGCACTTCTTGGGACGCATGATCTTTTTGCCCGCGGGCGTGATGTCGGACCAGCCGCAGATGGCGAGCGGGTTCACAGGTGCCTTGCCCATCTGAGCGATGAGCGCAAAGCCACCGTGGACCTCGGGCTTGATTTCGCGCGAACGGATGCGCGTGCCCTCGGGGAAGATCAGGACGTCCTCACCGCGCTGCAGCGCATGCTGGGCGGCACGCAGGCACTTCATATCGGCAGTACCACGCTCCACGGGGATGCCGCCAACGCGGCTAAAGGCCCAGCGCACAATCTTGCTCTTGGCGAACTCGGACTTAAAGATGGGACGAATGCGGCGGCCCCCAAAGAACAGCGCCGTCTCCACGGCCAAGAGCTCGGCCATCGAGGTGTGGTTGCAGATGACCACGCTTCCTCGGCCGTCCTGGCGCTCAAACAGCAGATCGGCATCCTCGACCTTCCAACGCCACATGAGCTTGGAGAAGGCCCAAAGGATTGCCATGACCACGAAAACGGTGCCGCGGATGAGCGCTGGGAACTCTGCATAAGGAGCGTTGTAATAATCCTCGGGCGTCTGCTTAAACAGGCGCATGGGCTACCTCCTCTGGTTGATGAGGTCCTCGATTATCGAGACGACCTGATCGATGGTGTGGGCGGTGGAGTCGACGTGCACGGCGTCCTCGGCGGGCACGAGCGGGGCAACCTCGCGGCTGCTGTCGAGCTTGTCGCGCTGCTTAAGGGCGTCGAGGGTCTCGTCGACCTCGGCCTCGAGCTGCTCGGACGTGAGCGGCTGGGCGTTGTTTTGGTGACGCTGCAGCACGCGGCGGCGGGCGCGCTCGCGCGGGTCGGCGGTCAGGAAGACCTTGACCTGCGCGTTAGGGAACACGACGGTTCCGATGTCGCGACCCTCGGCCACGATATCGCGGTCCTCGGCGGCGCGGCGCTGGTGGATGAGCATGGCGGCTCGCACGCCCGGGTAGGCCGAGACCTTAGATACGTTGGCGTCGACCTGCGGGGTACGAATGGCAGCCGAAGCGTCCTGGCCGTCGATGGTCAGGCGCGTGTCCTCGCCGGTGCCGTTGGTAAAGCGAATCTCGATCTGCTCGGCGAGGGCGTCGATGGCCGCCTCGTTATCCAGGTCGATGCCGCGATCGAGCGCGGCGAAGGTGACGGCGCGATACATGGCGCCCGTGTCGAGCTTGTTAAAGCCCAGCTGGCGGGCGATCTCCTTGGCGATGGTGGACTTGCCGGAACCGGCGGGGCCGTCGATAGCGACGATCATGCAATGCTTCCTTTCGATGGTTGACGTGCTGGTATGGTTTGCGGGCGTTGGGGCGCGGCGGGTTGCCTAGCCCGTGTAGCGCTCGCGGTAGGTGTTGCGCTTGGGTGCGGAGCCGTGGCTGCCGTGGTGACGCGTGCGGCTGGCGGTGTTAGTCGCCGGCGCGGTGCCGCGTTTGGAGCTGGCCTGCTTGGGCGGGATACCGCCGTCCTTGAGAATCTGCACCTCGCGGTCGGTGAGCTCGCGCCACGAGCCCTTGGCCACGTCCTTGAGCTCCAGGCCGGCAAAGTTGCAGCGATGCAGACGGATTACCGGATGGTGAATCTTGCTCAACATGCGCTTGACCTGATTCTTGCGACCCTCGCGGATGATGACCTCCACGGCGGTGGTACCGGGCTTTACGCCTTGCGGAGCCACGGCCTCTGCCTCGCGCGCGTTGATGACACGGCAGATTGCCGGCTGGCACAGGCCATCGTCGAGCTCGATGCCGCGGCGGAGTGGCTCAAGATCTCGTTCGGACAAGTCTCCGTCCACCAGCGCCTGGTAGGTCTTGTAGACATGCTTGCTGGGGTGCAGAAGGTCCTGCGATAGGTCGCCGTCGGTGGTAAAGAGCAAAAGGCCCGTGGTGTCGCGGTCCAGGCGGCCAACCGGGAAAAGTCCCGGAAAGCGGTCGCGGGGGACCAGGTCGGCCACGCAAGGGCGCTCCTGCGGGTCGCTCATGGTGGTGAGGTAGCCGGTCGGCTTGTAGAGCATCAGGTACACGGCACCCTGGTTGAGCTTGACGGGCATACCGTCGACCTCGATATGGTCGCGGTCGACATCGACCTTGGTGCCCAGCTCGGTCGCGACCAGCCCGTTGACGGTCACGCGGCCGGCGGTCATCAGGTCCTCCGAGCCACGGCGGCTCGCCACGCCCGCGCGCGCCAAAAAGCGCTGCAGGCGCATGGTGTGCGGGTAGACGTGCTGGGCGTCGGACTTGCGCGTATCCGCGTTGGGCGCCGCAGCGCCGGCGCGCGTCTCCCCTGCTTTGTTAGTCCTCGTCATGCAAATCCTCCGAGGTCTCGTCGACGACCAGGGTCTCCAAGTCCTCGACTGCCTCAACATCTTCAACATCGGTATCGAGCAGTTCACGCTCTTCGTCCAGGTCCTCGGCCTGTTCCTCGAGCGTGGACTGAATACTGCGGCCGCTCAGACGCTCGCGGATAAACTGGCGCGACTGCTCGTCGGGGGCAAACTGCTCCAGATCGGGCAGGTCGCGGGTGGAGCGCAGGCCGAACTTTTCCAAGAAGGCGTTGGTCGTGCCGTAAATGATGGCCTGACCGCGCTGGGGGTCGCGGCCGAGCTCGCGCACCAGGCCCTTGTCCACGAGCGACGCGATGACGCCGTCAGAATTGACGCCGCGGATGCCCTTGACCACCTCGCGCGTCACGGGCTGGTGGTATGCGATGACGGCCAAGGTTTCGAGCGCCGCCTGCGACAGCTTTTGCGTGTCCCAGCTCAACACATAGGCCTCGACCACGTCGTGGTAGGCGGGGTGCGTAAACAGGCGCCAGCCGCCGGCGACCTCGCGCAGCTGAAAGCCGCGGTTGGCCTCCTCGTACTCAACCTTGAGCTCGGCGAGCAGCGATGCGCACTCGCCGGGGGCGATATTCAGTGCGCCGGCCAGCGCGGGCGCACTCACCGGGTCGCTTGACACCAGCATCAGCGCCTCGAGAGCGCCTTTGAGGCTGTTTGCCTCCAGCGTGGAAAGGGTTGACATGGTTGTCGCTCCTATTCGGTGAGCTCGGGGCCCTCGCCGGGCACGTAGGCCTCGGCGCCCTCGACGCGGTTGATTTGAATAGTTCCAAAGATCTCGTCCTGGCTAAGCGTAAGCGAGCCGCGCTTGGCAAGCTCAAGCATGGCCAGGAAGGTGACGACGAGCTGCTCGGTGGTGGCGTCGCCGTCCAGCAGCTCACGGAAGGTGCAGGTTTGGTGCGCCATGGTAAAGCGGTCGACCGAGGCCACGGTCAGGTCGAGCGGCACGCGATGCGGTGCCACGTGCTCGGCCTCCAGCAGGAAGGTCTGTCGCTTGCCGTCCAGGTCGGCGCAGATGACGGCGAGACCGCGCAGGGTAATGCCGGCAAGGTAGTCGGGCATGAGCCCCAGGAACTCGGGGTCGGGGCCGGCCACACGTGGATGCATACGGCTTTCGGCCTGCATGCGGGCACCGAGGGCCGCAGCCGCGCCTTTAAACTGCTTGTAGGCAATCAGGCGCTGGATCAGGACCTCGCGCAAGGCGTCGCCGTCGAGCGCGCTGAGTTCCTCGAGGTCTTCGTCGAACTCGTCATCGTCGTCATCGGCTTTGCGCGGGGCCTCCTGCGGCACCAGAGAGGCAGCCTTGATGTCCAAAAGGGTTGCCGCGACCAGCAAAAAGTCGCTCGCCACGTCCAGGTCCAGCGCCTCGATGCGCTCGGCCTCGGCAAGGTACTGCTCGGCCACCTCGCTGATAGAGATGGCGCCGATATCTACTTTTTGGCGGGTTACCAGCTGCAGCAGCAGGTCGAACGGTCCGCTGTAGACCTGCGTCGACACGCGATACGACATCTTCGACCTCCTTTGACGGCGCCTTCGCGGCGCGGTTTGGGTGCATATCACGACCGTTTTGCGCGGTCGACCTGTAAGTTTACCTTAGATGCCGGCAATTGCGAAGTTGAGCAGCCACTCGGCCAGCGGATACACGGTAACGTCGAAATAGCGGCCGATCACGTCGATGCCGGTCCACATGGGCAGCAGATACAACACGATGATAAGGATCGGCATGGCGTACTGCTGCAGGCGGTAGTAGTTGGCGAGCGCCTTGCCTTTGAGGAACGGCACGATGATCGACGAGCCGTCGAGCGGCGGGATCGGGATGAGGTTGAAGAACGCGAGTGACAGGTTGACCACGATAAACGTGGCGCCGAAGTTCATGATTTGGGACGCCACGGCAAAGGACATGCTGGTGTAGAGGTTGCCGTATGTCGCATGCATGAGGGCGGCCGCGAGACACGCGAGTGCGATGTTCGATGCAGGGCCGGCCACGCTCACCAGGACCTCGTCGCGCTTGGGGTGCTTGAGGTTGTTGAGGTAGACGGGCACGGGTTTGGCAAAGGCGAACACGGGACCGCCGGCGGCAAGCATAAGCAGCGGCAGGATGATGGTGCCAAACGGGTCGATATGGTTAAGCGGGTTGAGCGACACGCGGCCGCGCGAACGGGCCGTCTTGTCGCCGAGCGCCCAGGCTGCGGCAGCGTGCGCGCTTTCGTGGATGACGATACCCACGATGACGGCAACGGCGCTCGCGAGCAGGTTCATGAGGTAGCTGCTGGACATAGCGCTCCCCTAGCGGACGCGGCGCGAGGCGCGCGTGAGCAGGTAGTCGATCACAAACAGGATCACGGCGACGATGGCGTAATCCAGGCGGAACACGCCGCCAAAGGGCGACGTGATGACGCCATAGCCGGCGATGGCGCTCGGCAGTGCGCGCGAAAGCTCAACGACAAAGCCTACGATCTGCAGCTTGGCGGTGAGGCCGCTAAAACACAGCAGCACGGTCATCGCGCTCATAAAGATGCCGCAGGTGCGACAGGCGATGGCGATGATGCTCATCGCCACGGCAGCGGCCTTACGAGAGTTCACGCGCAGTCTCCTCTTCGATCTGGGTGGAAAGCTCCAGCCATTCGTCCTCGAGCTTGGGCAGCTCTTGCTTAAGGCCGTTATATTCCCCCAGCGCGGCGTTGAACTTATCCTGATCGGCATAAAGCTCTTCGCTTGCCATCAATTCCATAAGCTCGTCATAGCGGGCGCGCTTTTTGTCGAGCTCCGTCTCGATCTTCTTGAGCTGGTTGCGCACGCCCTTGAGCTTTTTGTTGAGCGCGGCGCGGGCCTGGGCCTCGGCGCGCTTTTGCTCCTTGGTCTTTTTGCCCTCGGCAGGCTTGGAAGCGGCGGCGGGCGCATCGGTCTGGGCCGCAGTGACCTTGGCGGACTTGGCCGTGGCCGGCGCACTCTCCCCTGCTGCCTCGGCGGCGGCGCGGGCTGCGAGGTCCTCGCGCTTGTAGAGGTAGTAGTCGTAGTCGCCGTCATAGACCGTGACCTTGCCATCGCGGATGTCGATCACGCGGTTGGCCACAGCGCGTACCAGGTGCTCGTCGTGGCTGATCAGCACGATGGTGCCGGGGAAGCTTTGCAGGGCGTTCTCGAGCATATCCACCGAGTCGATGTCCAGGTGGTTGGTGGGCTCGTCCAGGCACAGGAGTGCCTCGGGGGCCACGAGCATCTTAGCCAGGGCCAGGCGCGCTTTTTCGCCGCCGGAGAGGACACGGACCTGCTTTTCGATTGCGTCGTTGTCACTAAACAGGAAGGCACCCAACAGGCTGCGCTGCTGCGGCACGGTCCACTTAGGCGTGACGGTATCGATCTCTTGCAAGACGGTGTTGGACTCGGTCATGCCCTCGAGCGCGTGCTGGGCGTAGTAGGCCACGCCCACGTTGGTGCCTAGGTCCCGGGTGCCGGTGGTAGGCGGCTCCAGGCCGGCGAGGATCTTCATGAGGGTGGACTTACCGGCGCCGTTGGGGCCGACGAGTGCCACGTGCTCGCCGCGGTAGAGCTTGAGGTCGATATCGCTGTAGATGTGCTTGTCGCCGTATGACTTGGATACACCCTCGAGGCCCACGACCATGTCGCCGGAGCGCGGTGGGTCGGGGAACTTAAAGTCGATGTGCTTGTGACCCTCGGGCAGGATGACAAGCTCCTTTTTGATCTGCTCGATCTTGCGGATACGCTCCTGGGCCTGGGCGGCCTTAGTGGGCTTGTAGCGGAACTTGTCGACGAAGACCTGCATGTGGGCGATGTCGCGCTCCTGGGCGGCGCGCTTGGCGCGCATCTGCTCCAGGTTGTCCTCGCGCTGCTTGAGGTAACTGCTGTAGTTGCCGGTGTAGGTGGTCACGCGACGGTTTTCGAGGGCGGCGACGTGGTCGACGCAGGCGTCCATGAAGGCGCGGTCGTGGCTGACGATGAGGACGGCGCCGTCGTAGTTGGCGATAAAGCCGCGCAGCCATTGGACGCTCTCGAGGTCCAGGTGGTTGGTGGGCTCGTCCAGCAGCAGCAGGTCGGGATGGCGCAGGAAGAGCTTGGCCAGCGCGATGCGCATCTGCCAGCCGCCCGAGAACTCGGAGCACGGGCGCTCAAAGTCGGTGACCTTAAAGCCAAGGCCGGATAGGATTTTGCGGGCGTTGCTCTCGAGCTCGTAGCCGCCCAGATGCTCAAAGCGGTCCTGGACCTGGCCGTACTCGTTGAGGAGGGCGTCGACGTCCTTGCCCTGCTCGGAGAGTTCGGTGATCTGGGCCTGCAGCTCGTTGGCGCGCTCGCCCATGCGGCGGATTTCCTTGGCAGCGGCCATGACCTCGGCGAGGATGGTGGTGTCCTTGTGCTCTAGGTTGGTTTCCTGCTCGAGGTAGCCCACCTGGCAGTCCTTGGCGTACTGGACCTGGCCTGCGTCGGGGCTGTCGATGCCCATGATGATTTTGAGCATGGTGGTTTTGCCGGCGCCGTTGGGGCCTACGAGCGCGAAGCGCTCGCCGGGGTTGATCTGGAAGGACGCGCCGCTAAAGAGGACGCGCGCGCCGAAGCTTTTTTCGATCTTGTCGACCAGGAGGATCATGGTGCCGCCTTTGACCTTGTGTTCCTATATGAAAAAAGGCCCCAACTTGCGTTGGAGCCTCATTCAATGCTCGGGTGGAGACGAGGGGGATCGAACCCCTGACCTCTTGACTGCCAGTCAAGCGCTCTCCCAGCTGAGCTACGCCCCCGTGCGAAGAAGTACTATACGGGAACTCGCACGGCGATGCAAGGACAATTTTGGAAAATATTCCGCGGGTGCATTCCGGGCGGCAGACCCAAGGCGTACAGAAGTGGGCAACCTGGCCGCATGCTGGCAGATATTGTTGCCTTTGAAAAGCAAATAGGCCAGACAAATTGTCTGGCCTATTAAAAATCCTGGTGGGCCCTCCGGGATTCGAACCCAGAACCCAGGGATTATGAGTCCCCTGCGCTAACCGTTGCGCCAAGAGCCCTTATAAGTGATGAACACGCACAGTCCTAGTAAAAATTTCTAAACGATTCGTCACGTCGAAAAATACTACCATGCGATGGATGCTCATTCAACGCACGATCTTTCTCGGCCCGAATAAGAGAGTCGGTTTAGAAGCATATGAAAAAAGGCCCCAACTTGCGTTGGAGCCTTATTCAATGCTCGGGTGGAGACGAGGGGGATCGAACCCCTGACCTCTTGACTGCCAGTCAAGCGCTCTCCCAGCTGAGCTACGCCCCCGTGCGAAGAAGTACTATACGGGAACTCGGTCGGCGATGCAAGGACATTTTTGGAAAACTTTCGTGGGCGCCGCTCTGGACGGCTTGCCTGGGCCCGGTCGCGACCCTCCCCGTCCCGCCTGCGTCAAAACTATGCCGGTTTACTACGATGAATCCGGGTTGTGCGACCACACTCGACTTTTTGTGAAAGTGTCAAGCGTTCTACCTGCAGTTTTTTAAGCAGCAAATTTGGCGTGCTCGGTGGTCAACGATTCATCGTAGTAAACCGGCATAGTTTTGAAGTGACAGAACAGGCAGATGCCCTCGCGAGGCCAAATTGACGCGTACGGATATGCTACATGCCGATTTCGAGCCAGTTGGAAAGCACGTTTGCACGTAGTCTGGTTTCCGCACGTTGCATCGCCTTAGTTTTTGGCTTGTAGTTCAGCTCCAAGCGATCGAACACACTTCGAATAATAGTGTCGAGCTGATTGTGATCGTTGAGCATATCGTGGGTTATTAGAAATACGTCGTATCCCATGCTTTGCAAGGCCGTCATTCGAGTGGCATCGTGGTCGAGCACCGCGCCCGAACCATGAACCACCTCTCCTTGAATTTCGATGATAACGGCCTTCATCGTTATTGGGTTTACTATCACGATGTCGCCATAGCACACTTTCTGACCTGCTATCTGTCGGGCCGAAACTGATAGCGGCGTTAGATCATTGACGTAAATGTTATTGAATCCTGCTCCACCCTGTCGCCTTGGTTGACTGAGCAACATGATCCCGGCCACCTCAAGTGGAGACGCAGCGACACCAATTACTTGCTGGGCGGCCTCGTAGAATTGCCTCCCCCACATTTCACTCTTTACCCTAGCTGCGAATCTCTGCAATTCTTCAATCTCAATGAGGGGTTTTCTCATCCAGAGCGATGTTCCCTTCCCTCTCTCTTTATTGTTTTCTTCCTCACCCTGGTGGCCCATTTCGTCGCTCTTTGGCTGTGCGGTTGCATAGACGCGCTTCCAGGGTGGCTCATCCTGGGTCTCATCAAGCTCAAATAACTTTTCGGTGCTAGGGCACGCTTCATCCGAACTTGCCAGTTTAAGGGCAAGTTCGGATGAAGCAGATGGTTTGAAAATGGAGAACCAGCCACAGAATTCGTACATTGCGAGCACCAAGTCTCTATGAGAAATGCTGCGCGTCATGGTAAACAGCGTATTGAGCGGATCCGTGACACTGAAGCCCATACCAGTATCGATGGATATATTTCCTGCATAAGCCTCATTCCATCGAATTGTGTGTCGCAGATCGGAATGTAAGTTACTTCGTGTTGATGCGGCAGTGATAACCGGCGTCTTGAGAACGTCAACTACGAAGGGCGATTGAGATAGGGCTCGCCAGCCGTCTTCTGGGCTTGGCAGTCTTGGGTAGAGGTCGCGCACCTGGGGCGGGCAGCGCCAGTAGCGGAATGCGGTGTTTGCGCAGACGATCTCGTCCATGTTGGTCTCCCCTAGTGTCGGGCGTGAGCCATGCGGCTTGCGAATCCGATTATCTAGGTGCGCATCATGCGGGTAAGTACCGGAAGCTGACCAAATACTGGCCAAAAGCTTGACGGGTTTTGCTAAATAGTTGAAGTGCGTAGTAAAACCGCAGGTGTTTGCTCAAAGCTTGAGGGTCCCTGTCTACATAATTGCTCGCTAATTGAGTGAATAATTCAACGAATGAACGTAATCATTTTGGGAAAACGTTCGATGACGTCAGCAGGGTGGATATGCGTTAAAAGCTGGATGTAGCCAACGAGTGGCGCGAATGGCCACGAATTTAAAATCGAAGGCAAAAAGTTCTTGGAAAACCGGGCGTGGCTATGTTAGTATCTCTTTTGCCGAAAGGCGACGGGCGATTGGCTCAGGGGTAGAGCATATCCTTCACACGGATGGGGTCACAAGTTCGAATCTTGTATCGCCCACCATCTAAAGATTAGGTCAGAGGTTTAGAGCCTTTGACCTTTTTTATTTTTGAAACCAATAGTGATTCTAATAATAAATTGGTACTACCAAAATCTCTATTCTTGGCAAGAGCGCACGCAATTGCGGCGCAGCTCGACGGCGAGTTCTGTTCGCGTGCGGCGTCCAGAAACGAGGTTCTGAATCCAAGCATAGTACTGGTTGTCTTTGGGTTCGGGGCTGTCGGACAGCACGACCGGAGTGCCGGCGAGCCTTAGGACGGACAGCGCAAAGACAAGGCTGGTGCGCTTGTTGCCGTCCTCGAAGATGTGGTCCTTGACCATGTGCTCGGCAACGTAGGTGACCTGGTCAAAGATGTCCGCGAATCGATCGGCCGGCGATTGGCCGAATATCGTGCAGAACGCACCCGAAAGTACGGACTCGACGCGCCCAAGTTCGAGCGTGGCCCTGTTGCCTGTGGCGTCGGTCGTATAGCAGCGTCCGATCGTCAACAGTGTGTCGTGCAGGCGCATCACGGCGCCGACCATGGCCTCGAGCGATCCGGTGTCGTCGAGCACGAGCGGGACGATCGGATCTGCGCGCCGCTGCGCAACCGCCATCATGAGTTCTCCAACAGCCTGAGCGCGTTGGGCATGTTCGAAATGGTCAGCCGAATAGCTTCGTCGATTGACGTGGTGCCGCCGAGCAAAATCGGTGATGCTGAATTTGCCACGTGCGCAGTTGAATGATCTTCTTGAGCAATGCAATCAGCGCCGTCATCTTGTTGAACATAGCTCCAAGGCATATCTGACTCCTCTATAGCTTTACAGACGAAATAGCCTGCGAGTCGTACTCCAGAGCAATCGGTTGCCAGACGAGGTCTTCGATGGTGCAGTTTAGGGTGTCTGCAAGCGCCAATGCCGAGGAAACCGAGGCGCGGCGTAGGTCGAGCTGGTTCTGCTCGTAGAGTTGTATGGCGCGAAGCTTAACCCCCGATTGGGCGGCGAGCTGTTTTTGCGTTAGTCCGGCAGCCTTTCGTGCCGCCTTGAGGCCCTTTTTGTCCGCTTGGGCGTTGTTCCATTTTTCGATGACAATCTGGGCGAATTTATCTTCGGAGGCCTCGTGGAGCGGATGGTACGAGCCGATGATCCAATCGAGCGGAGCGACTTCGAGTAGCTTATTAAAGCCCAAGCTGCTCATCCATTGCGTATAGGCCATAACCCACCCCGCCCAATACTGAGGCGAACGGTCGAACGGATAGGTCTCCCTACATCTGACGGGGGTCAGTCCCGCATGGGCGATAATATCGCGCGCGAGCTCGTCGCCCGCCATGCCGCAGACGACGCGAGGCATACCGCGCTCAAACTGTTTCATCTCAAGAGCGTTCGACAGGATCGCCGTCAACTCGGCTGGAGTAAGCCCTTGGTCACAGAGAGCAAAATCGACCGCCTCGCCCAGCGTTCTCATTGCATCCTCGAGATACATCTCACTGTAGGCGTGGGTCATCGCCCGTCATCCCCTCTCGAATGATATCGACGATACGTATTCCCTCAAACGGGTTTTCGGCAAGGAGCTCCCGATACTGCGCCCTTGCCGCTTCATCTCGTTCCTTGGCCAATGGACCATACAGAGCTTGCTGCGCACGTTCAAATCCATCAAAACGAATGCTCTTAAACGCACGCTCGCTTTTGAGCACAATCTGCTCCCCCAGGTTACCGAGCCTCATAGATCGTCCAAGCTGATCGACGGTGATCGTATTGTTTACAAAAGCTCTGGCATAGCTAAAGTACGAGTCGTCCGCACGCCACCCCCTTATTACGTCGCAAGTGCTCGTCTGAGGTAGAAAGTGATCATGGAGATATTCGCACGCCCCCGCGGCAATGGCGGTATCTTTGCGAAAAGAACGATGCTCAACGAGTAACGCTATCCAATGCAGGACGCAATATTGCGGCGATAGCAAGTCGAGAACTTTGAGATCGGCTATATCGAGTTCATAGCGATTCGCAAAGCCATCGGCATCGCGCGAGCATGCCCATTCCCTTGCAAGGTCGAGGCTCTCTGTGCAATAGAATCCCTGTCCATAGTCGTTATAAATTTTCCCCAGGCCAAGCTGGGGAGTCTCAATGATTTTCTGAGAACCATGCCACAGTTCCACGCGAGTCTCCTAACAGGTATCGCTCTAGCGATAGTATAACATACTATCGCTAGAGCGATACCTGTATTCAAATAGCAAGAGGGTGTCTGAAACCGAGTTTGAGTTCAATACTGGCTTCTAAGGCTCGCCGAGTCCGGAAGTATGCGACAAAATTCAGACTTGCTGATCACGCCGGAGCACACTAACGCCTCGTCCTGTTTACAGTGCTTCATAGATGCGCACCTCATCTTGTTCGATGCTTTTGCGGAATGGCGGGCGCATGTGCTCTGGTGGGTTGGTGACGATATCAACCTTTCGCCCAAGTTCCCTCTCGAGCTCATGGGTGAGTTCGTAAAGCGTGCCGAACGTCATGGTGTCGCCGCAGATTAGGCGCAAGTCAATATCGCTATCGGGCGTTTGTTCGCCTCAGGCAAACGAGCCAAATAAATATGCTTCGCTGACGTCGTATTGAGCAAGCACGCGAGAGGCGGAGGTGGATATGTCGGTAGGCGAAATCATGGGTTATTTGCCGTTCAACAGTAGAGCGTCAGGGGGCCAGCGCCGAAACCGCCGGTCCGGCTTTTTGCCGTTCTGCAAGCTCGAAGATAAACGGGGCGTTTGATCTAACAAATTCTGTCAAGAAATTGAGGTCATCAGCAGTAAATCCTTCAACGTTAAACCATTTGACCGCAGGCAAGAAGCATTCTGCATGGTCAAAGCCAAGGTCAACCGGACGCTCGACGGCTACGCGAACGGTCCCGTCATCTCTTGTCTCTGAGTAGGCAAACTGAGTGCCGTCATCTAGCTGAACATAGCTCCAAAGCATTGCTGCCTCGTTTATAACTTTTTGAGTTATAAACCTGCCCCTAACGCGGGATGAATCGCACTAGTTACCAGACCCAAATACGTCATCTACAAGATCAGGCAAGTCTGTCCATACTTGATAGGCGGCAACGTTGTCCGGATTCATTTCTCTTGCACGACGTTTATTATCCGTATTGTGCTTTGCGGCATTGGTCAAAGCCTGGCCCTTGTTGCCGTCAATCATTTCGAGATTTACCGACTTGAACTTTGACGCGGAGGACCTGTTGGGGTCAGTAGATTTTAGAACGCCAAGGTCGCGCGCTCTTTTCTCACACTGTGGCGTCGATGCAAAAGTTTCCGGGCATGGTGAGACATGATCGATAAGCCATACTTCAAAGCATGGATTGGAGATCGCGAGCCTAACTCCTTTTGTCTTTGCTTCTCGTTCTGCTGCGGCTAGGTTTCTGAACTCATCTGAATCAACAACGATCCATGCGGAACTCAATGCTTCGATTTCGCCCGCTTTAACGGCCTTTTTATCTGAATCGAGCTCTCGCGAAAGCTGCTTGGCCACCTTCAAAGGGTCTCCGTCAATATGCCGATACAGCACGCTTCCGCGAACGTCCATTTCAGTAATAAGGAAGTTAAAGTATTCGGTTTCGGTCACCTTTCCATTGGACACAATTAGGTGGCGCTTTCGCTTGGCTCTTGTCTGCTTTTTGCGGCCGCGAGCAAGCCCCCTCCTTTCTGTTTTAGCCATCTATGTCAGCGCCTTCCTTCATGAGTTGGGCTACAAGTTGATGAAAACTTGGGTTGGGCAGCGGCACGTAGACTCCGTTCATATAATTGCGCCCCAGATTCTCATTTGCGCGAGGGGAATATTCCATAGCAGCAATCAATTGCGAAGCACCTTCAGAGTCCTTTTCTACAAACCAAACCTGATCTCGTTCAAGCACCTCTTCCATGGGACTCGTGCGCGTCATCAAGGTGACATCATGAGTTGAGAAGATCAGCTGCGCACCCCTTGGATTAGTGCTGGGATCGGCAAACAGTGAGACAAAGTCGCGCAACAGCGTGGGATGAAGGCTTGAATCAAGCTCGTCAATTACTGTTGTGGCCCCACTGCTTAAAGAACGTAAGGCTACCGAGAAAAACGCCAGCGCAGCTTTTGTGCCCTCCGATTCATGGGCGGAGTCCAGCCAAAAGCCATCTCCCGAGCCTTTGTGGTGGAAGAACAGGTCATAAGCGAACGACAATTTAAAGTCTTCTGCAATTTTATTACGTGCCTCTTCCGGAATCTCATCGAGTCCAATGAGTGAGTCTTTTAAACCCATGACGCCTTCCGATTGACGGACATCCATGCCGTCAATTCCGATATCAGCATATTTAATGAGCTGAGATAGCATCTGAGCTCGTGCGTCATCGTTGATAAACAGCTTTTTTATGGTGGCGAGTTCTGCTAGATAATGCGTTGCATCATAGAGATTGATGTCATTGGCAAGAGCTGTGAATGCGGGTTGAATTACATCACTTCCAGCCGCCGCTGCAGCAGATAAGAACAAAGAATTATTGCGCGTGATATCCCAAAGTTGTTTTTTTGCACCTGTAAAGGTACTACCAAATTTAATTGACTGTTCCCCGTTTATCGAAGAGCGGTCATAGAGAAGGGACGGCTGTTTTGATCGATACACAGTGAGGTTCTCATATGTAACCTCATTTTTGTTCACACCAAATGAAAACTCATACTTTAAGTTGCTAGCGATAAAATCTATCGAGAATTCTGTGTCACTTGATCGCGATTCCGAGTCAAGTAAAAAGGGGACGATGGGTATTTGAGAATTCGCATCGCCTGCCGCATAACCTGTACGAATAAAGTAAGAGACAAAGTAAAGAGCATTTAGGAAATTTGATTTGCCTGACGCGTTTGCGCCGTAAACCGCAGCCACTCGCACAGGCCCAAGTTCCTTTTTGCTCGAAATCGGTTCAAACGAGAACTGTTGAGCATCTCGAAAGCTCTGAAAGTTCTTAAATGAAAAATTGAGGATCATCTTCAGAATCCTTTTCAAAAAAGTTGATTCACCGCAGACATTCTTTAATAACAAGGAAAATTATATTGTTTTAAAACCATTATTTGTTAGTTTCGAACAAATATCTACTTTAAATTGAGATTCAAACTAAAGGTCTCAGCAAGTCCATACAACATAATGTCTGAAACTGATTTTCTACACTGCTTTTAAGAACAATTTTCAATGATGTCCGCACGCGGCTTTAGATTTCTTTTGTCCATCAGAGCTGTAAAACGAAAGGGACGAAATGTTGTTTTGCAAGGACGGGTCCAGTTGGCTGGATGTTATAGATGATGCAGGCGTTCTGGTTCGCCGCCTAGAAATACTTGAGAACCTTCTCCGAAAGTGCACCTTCGATATGCCGAGAACAGAATGCAAGTTCGTGGATGATACCGCTGAGGGATATGACGGAAGCGAAATGTTGCTGTTTCTCGATGAGTCTTTATTGGAGCTAATTGAAAGCTATAGAACTCAGATTAAGAAATACAAAGTTGCATCTAAAAGGGGCCAGACCGACTTTGGAACCAGCACAACCGTAGGAAGAAAGAAATCGAGGATCCCCGCTATTCAAATTGATAAACCAGCATAATTAATTTGAATTTGGGTAGGGCTGAAAGGTAACACGGAGTTCACACCTTAACCCTGTTTGCCCTCGTCTTTCATTCACTTGTGGCGAGGGCCTCGCACCTTCTATAAGAGCGCGAGTTGAATTATGTTTCACTTATAAGGGCGGAGGATCCGGCATGAGCAAGAACAAAAGCGACCAGAACGCGCACGAAGAGCAAGTGTTCAACGATGTTCTTGAGCTATCGATGGCCTCGGGTGGTTACAAGAAGAAGGCCGCCTTGAAGGTGAGTGGATCTATTAACGCAGACAGCGAGTGCCCTGATATTGTTATAGCCCGCGAAAATGGATCCATTGTTGGTTTGGAGCATTTTAGAATCGACCATAACATCAAACATGGTCGAAACGCTCAATCAAAATCTGCTGAGCTCACATCGGTAATGAAAGCTGACTATGAAAAGCTGGTGCCAAGGCTTAAAGCCGACGACGTATCGTCGGAGGAAATGGCGAGTTTAGTCGCAAACTATGTCTCATTGGCAAAATATCATCAAAGCTGTGCATGTTGCGATGATTTGACGCGCTCTCTAGATGCCCGATTGTTTGGTGGAAAAACAGGCCATGCAAGTAAATTACCTAAATACCGCAATCACCTTATTGAACTTAGCGGTGTTGATGGACGCATTGAATTGGGCTATTTGATTGAAATTCATTCAGATTTTCAGGGATTATTCATGCACGATGGAACAAGAGTGGCCCGCCTCGACAGTGGACAATGCCCACTTTATGCGGAAATTTACGATCTCCTTTTCAAGGCATCTTGCGAGGTCGATTGGATCCTAATAGGTTTTTACCCATGCCTGACTGACCAGATTGCGAATGCCGCCATCATAGATTTTCGTAACAATATGTTTAAGGAGAGCTGCCGCAGGCAGCGCCTTAAAAGAACGGAATATTTAGGTCTAGGTAAAACGGAACCCTTTCTCAAACAAAGCAGAGCCGGAGAAACAGAAATTGAGCTTTGCGGAGATAAGGTAAATATCTCAATCGAAAACCCCGCTGAAGGGATTTGCCCTGAGCTTCTATTTGGCACCGCGATCATTGATACTGCAAGAGCATTAAATCTTGATAGAAGCGGTGAACCGTATACAGCAACGATTTCTGTTCAATTGATTTACGAACTCGTGCGGATGAGGAGCAAGGGGATTCGAGGCATTGTGACAATTTACGATGTTATGCGGCTGCTTTTAGAAATTGAGTGGTCTGTATTAAAACAAGAGATTGACAGTTTTGGCGTACGGTACAACATTTCCGAAACGCCAGACTTTTGCTTATAGACAATCCGGGATGTCGCTAAGAAGCCAACTCATACAGCTCACCAATAAGTCCGGTTTAGTATTTGCCCGCTTTAGCACCGCCGAATATTGCGAGGCAACTCTGCTGGTCTTTCACTTGGGCACCAAGGTCGACATAGATCCCGGTGCCCTTTCGTTGCCCTCAGTCCAACCTGCGACATTATTGATTGATTGTCTCACTCATGTGGACCTGGGTCGCATGTCACGATTCAGCCCATGGTCGTGTCCGTATGGCCCCTGCCTTCGATAATTGGGTGCCTTTAGACAAACACGTAAATAGTTATACCTTGTGGATGTCTCTTTCTTCCAAATGGCAGCTATCTCAACAACGACATGCGGTAGCTAGAAACACTATACCAAGAAGGAAAAGCGTCACGGAAGTTGCGATCCAGTTGTTGTCGGCAGTCTTGGGGAGTGTTGCTGCGGTCGCGCTGGTGGCTTTAGGCTTGGAAGGCGTAGGCACCGTGGCCTTAGTCGCCGTCGTCTTTGTCGTCGTGTTTGTCTTGGGCGACGTAGCCGCAGGCTTCATCGCGGGATCCGTCGTCGGCCCCACGCCGGGCTGCCCTGCAGCAGGACCGGCACCACCATCAGGCTCGCCCGTTCCGTCACCGGACACGTCGCGCCCGTCGGTCTCCCCCGTCGGGGGCGTAGCCACATCGGGCTCAATCACCACATGCGGTGCTACCGTACCGGAGGCATCCACCACACCACTCGCACCAAAGGCCCCGTCGGCAGGCGTCACAAACCGTGCGGACACAAGCGACCCGCCCGTGCACGCTACGCCGCTATCGGCACCGGTCGCATCGAGCCACGAGGCGTCGACGGAAAGCCGACAGCCCGCCGCGCCATCGCCTAGGCCAGCATCCTGCAGATACACACCGTAAGCGCGCACGCCCGCTCCGGACCCGGCGCCCGCGGCAACGACGCGCCCGCCGCCGCGCACGGTCATGTCGCCTGCGATCACGCCGGCAACCGCCTCGTCCGTGATATCGGCCCCGTCCGCCCGGGCATCGACGGCGCAGCCGTCCACCACGAGCGCCCGCGAGACGTGGATCGCGCACTGCGAGCCCGATGCCGCCAGGGACCCGGTGCCGCGAAGCGTCAGGCTGCCCCACACCTCCATGCCGCACTGCGTGATGTCCGCATCGGGCGCATTCGACTCCGTCACCGAGTTTTGCCCGGCGAGCGTCACGACCAGGTCGCCGTCGGCGGCGGTGGCGTCGCCCGCGTAGCCGTCAAGCTCCAGATGGCCGGCATCGGTTCAGGCCCAGCCGGGGCCCGACACGCCCGGCTCGCAGTACGTCGCGCCCGCGATAAACAGGCTCTCCGCGCCCGCGGCACAAGAAGGCCCGCCCAGCAAAACGCATAGGCAGGCTATGGCAACGATCTCAATGTAATGACGGCTGGTGTAGGACTCGGCAGCAAACATACCCGCTCCGATCTTCGCAGGAGCCAATAGAATGTGCACCAGAAAATGCCCTGGTAACAGCAGTTATTAGTTTAGCGAGATCAATGCGTGAGCAAAGACAAATCGCGTGAGCAATGTCCACAATTAGGTGTAAATCGTTTTGCCAGTCGGTGAAAGGAAGAATCTGGGCTCGACATAATCGTGCACAACTCCGTACGGATTGGGATGGTTGAAGTGAGCATGTGCGATAGGTACAGGGCCGGGGTTTCTAGCGAGTGGCGACAGCCGCGCGGCATCGAAAGAACGGGTGCGAACCCATGCGAAAGCGCTGAGTATTTGCACGTTTCCGTACCGCGAATACAGTTGGTACGGAGAAAGACGATTACTCAAGCACGGGCAAGTCTGGATGATTCTTCTCTTTTATTTCGGTAAAAAACTCCCCAAGCGTCTTCTCCTCCCACGCCGGATACTCCGACCCGTCGTCGGTCATAAAACGCAAATAAGGCTGTTCCATATCATTCACCTCCCTTAAATCACATCATCTTTGACTGTGTCGCGCAACGCGTCTACATTTGCTTTCAACGGGCTCATATCCAACAGGTCGCAAGCGAACTTCCACAAGATTCGCTTCGGTGATTTATCACAATATTCGACTACCGGCATTCCCTGTACTTTGCTAATCAAAGCGTCGCGCCAGTCCTCATCAAATGTAAACGGACGATATTCCATTCCTTGTTCGTTCGCCTCGTACGACCCCATCACGATAGGGAAACGAACATCAAACGTCGAAAATGGTGAGAACTTAGCATTGCCGTAAATAGCGATGTCCACAATCTTCCCATCCAGCTCGAGCCACGCATGATAGAACTCATAGCCGCTTGGAGGCACGACCAGCCCGTAGCAAATACGAGGCTTGTAACCAAGATATTTCAGCGCAATAAACAGCTCGACCGTCGTGGACAGACAGCCATCCGGCTCTTCGGCCGCGCACATTTTATTGAATGCCTTGGTCATCGCAAAAACCATTTTCTTGTCTTCAAATCCAGAGAGCTGTCGCTGAATATAATGAATTGCGTCGTAATCTCGTTTCAATTGTCTTTCTCCTCTCATAGTCCCAGCTGTGAAAGCATGCCCTCGACCTTGGCGATGGCCGCCGCCTTTTCGGCCTCGATGCGCTTGATGTCGTCGCGCACGACAGCAAGGTCCACCGGCTCCTCTTCCGCGAACGTGTCCACGTAGCGTGGGATGTTCAGGTTCCAGCCGTTGACGCAGCAGCACCGCCAACCGGCCGTCATCGTCGTCCAGGTTATTTCAGGTCGCTCTTTTTGAATGAAGTGGATAGCATCATGAGCAGAACGTCGTTCACTAACCTGCCTCGTAAATTGCAAAGCGTGGTAAATGCGGTTTTACCAAGGAGCTTCTTCTCGTCATCGTCGATTCGGCCCTTTTCCGGCGGACAGTGAACGATAAGTCCGCATCGGGAGCTCTTACCGTTGATAATCTCCCTAAAGCCTTCTTTGTCTAAATATCCGTAGACCACTATCAACAGGAGCGCATCCTTTGCCTTGGATATCTGTTTGTCCGAAACGCGCTGTATGTTCTTCCTCTTGATCAGCCCAGAGTCGGAAAGATCCTCTTCGAGGTCATGGTAGTCCTCGTCACTCGCGACAATCAGTATCTTCTTGCCGTACAGCGCAAGGCCGAAGCGCCACGCCGCTTTACCGAGACGCGTGAAGGCTCCGATAGCCAATGCGACGAACGACAGGAATCCCATGAATTCGAGGACAAGAGATATGTTTCCTCCAACAGAAAGAATGCCTGAAATTACGTTGTTGATATCCATCGATTATCACCTACTCTACGTTGATGAAGAATGGGTTGCTCCAACGGACGCAATAGCCCCTTCGGATTACAAAACATTGAACATAGTGTTTCCCCGTATACGCTGTCTCCTCCCGACGGGAAGTCTTTTCTATGTTTGGGATCTCGAAACCACCCCTACGGCAAACCCTCATAGCTTCATCGCCGGTATTCGTGACTTGCCACTTTACCCTGCCATCTTTTACCGGCCCACAGTTCACTCTGTACACGATAGTGGAGCCCTTCGGTATGAGCGCGCCGTCGTTTTCGAGTGCTCGCATTTCTCCTGAAGGCAATTTGACCGTCGCCGTAATTGTTGCATTTGGCTTACGTGCCTGCATGGGAAAGCCTAACGGCTGCCTGTGCGGAACAGACAATGCGTACTGTTGGCTTATTGACTTATCTGATGCCGTGGTTCCGTACGAAGAGACTCCCGAAGGAAAGTTGTTTCCAAGTATTTGCTTCCAGACGCTGTTGCCGGTTCCTTCATCCGCAAGAAGCGAGAGATGCTCGTTGAGTTTGTCCACGAACTGGGCGAAATCGTTATAGCAGTACTTTCCGGCAAGGTTGTTTCCCTCTATGGCTGGATCCTCAATGAAGGGCACCTTGTACGAGTCGAGTTCATCGGCGTATGCAACTGCAAGGTTCGCCATTACCTGCATGACGCAGTCCTCGATTGACAACCCTGCTTCAGGTAGATTGTCGGCGATCATCTTCTCAAGAGTGATGCCCTTTGGGAACTTCACACAACTTGGGCAGTTCTCCCTTCTCCACCACTTCATTATCTTCACTAGAGGTTTGTAATCCCCGTTGAACCCTTTGTTAACCTCAGTCGTCCAAGCGAGATGCTCTTTGGGATTCGTCTGCCTCCATTCGCCATCGGTTTTCGAACCGATGTAGAGAAGACCGTCTTCATCTTTGACCAAGGGGACAACATCGAGATGGAAGTTTGCCATGTCAATGCCGATGGAATGCGTTTGCACTCTGACGTTCTTGTAGCACTCGCGCTCACGTATCGCATCCTCGAGCTCGAGCAAGACGCAAAACGGGGAATCGTTGATGGAGTGGTTTGTCTCAACGATGATGTCAATATCGCAGCTGTCAGAATCTTTCTTCGGTCGTATGAAGGTCTGCTTGGCGTATGAACCCGAGAGGTATGTGTCCTTGCATATAGCCCCATAGGTCTCACTTGCCTTAAGATGGTCCCTGAGATTTCGGTGAAGTCGACTCGCTTCATCAATGGTGCTCTTGCTGGGATTGATGTCCTTCAAGAATGATTCAAAGTCTGCGCTATTTGTCATATAACCGCCTTTCCAAACAGATGTTCTAGTGTCTGACATTATAACAACCGTGCTTTAAAAATGTGGTTTTTAGAGCCATTGCTAGGCACAAGATGTTGCGGTCTCATTCCATCCGTACGATTCAGGAGCTGTCTGGCAAGCAGGAGGACAGAATGGAGCCTCAAAGCCTCCTTGAAGTCATTGAGATTCTTGTCGTTTTTCGAAACATTTGCGCGCGACGATCGGCTTTGCTGTGCAAGGCCGCGCGGGCGCGATTTAAGCAATATGCTCCACTCGCTCGAGAGGGTTTTGCCCACAAGCGAGATGCCGGAACTCGTCAATGAGCTCGACTCTGTACTACTGAAGCATCCTACCTGTCTACAGCAGAATCACGCTGGAAATCGCAAAAACAATGGTGGCTTTTTTAAGGCCGCTATGAGCCAAAGCTGCCAAAGAGCAACAAACTAACTACAAACCATTGGCCTGCAAAAGCCCCGTGCATTGCAGCCAGCAGCGGGCTGCAATGCACGGGCCTGCCGTTGTGCTATGTACGTGAGATTCATACAGTGGTCTACTGCCCCTGTGCCCTGTACATGCCCTCGGTTGCCTCATGGGTGCCGCCCTGACGGCGGCCGGCGCCACGCTCATGGCGCGCCGCCCGGACGGGTCCGCCCCCGAGAAGCCGCATGAAGGCGAAGAGGAAGGCGAGCAGAATGGCCTTCCTGCTGCACCTGATTGGAATGGGCATGGGGCTGTGCACGCTCGTCGTCTACGCTTGCATCAAGGTTGGGGCTGAAAGCGAAGCGGCTGACTATGCGGGCTGATCAGTGAGCGTCAAACTGTTCGGAACCGAATGGAAAAAGAGAGGCCCTTTGCAAAAAGGACCTCTCTGCTGAAAGCATTCTAGAGAGCAGCCTTGGATTACCTTAAGGTAACTGTAGCGAAATCTTTTCCTTGACTTTGGTTGCCATGGCGTAGGACTTAGCGGTTTTGGATGTTCCGCCAAGGGCCAGATAAACATCCAAAACCATGTCCGCAACTTCTTGAATAATTTCATCTGACAGCTTGTCAAGGTCGAGTTTCTCTATGTCACCGAACGTCAGGTTATCTTTTTTGGACAAGATGGAAGCAACGCCCATTATCACGTAAAATCGTATGTCGCTTATTTGGGACCCTTCTAAGTCTCTCTTAATTTGCGGAAACCTCAAGCAAACCTGTTTTCCAAGGCTAGCGGCTCTGTAGTAAGCCTCAAGGTTGCCATCCTGCCCAAATATTTTCTTATACTGAGCCTCGTCAGACAAAAGCGTCGACGGTCTTGCTCTTGCCTGATCCGGTCTGCCGAGAAGTATCGACATCATGCATTGCGCAAGAAAGGAGAGGGTTACGATCTCCTCCCTCTTCCTCCCCTGGTTTTTGTAATAGTTCTTCCGCCTTTCGTAATACAACCCATTTCTTTTCATGTAGAGTTCGATTTGAATATGGATTTGGTCAGTAGCGCGAAGCGATGTCTTTTTCACCTGAGTTTGGTTGTTCGTCGCCAGTATCACTCTGTTTCTGGTCTCATTGCTTCCGGGCACAAGGATTTTTACCATCACATTTCTGGAATCTTCGGCGTCTTCCGTACGAGACTCCATAAATTTGTATATTTCATATGACGTTTGAAGTCCATTAACGATGCGAGGCTCTTCCATTTTCACTTCTGCTCCTGCTATTTGATAGGCTTCAGAAGCCAGTATCGTTACTCCGTTGTTGAGCCACCAGAAATCGTCTTCGCTAGGATGCTCCAACGTTTCCCTGATTCCTTTGTTGACTGAAACATTTCCCTCGTAATCTCTGACGTTCGCCTCGAAAAGATAGCTACGGAGCTGCCCCTGGTCGTCAGTGAGGAAGCGGTAGTAATCCGACAAAGACACCAGGCCAAAGACGTCCGTTCTCTGAGGAACCGACGCATAGGACCCCGAAAAACGCATAACAAGCCCGCTCTCTGCGGGAGGCGACCAGATGCGCATCAATTCGTCTGCTCCAACTAAAACGCACGAAGAGCTAAATCGGCTTACGCCGACGATTTCGTCAATGGCGGCCGGAAGCTGCTCTTTCTGAATCTTAACGCCGTCCGATGGTGAATCCGCATTCGCGATGTACACGAACTTCATTCGGATTTCGTTTCCGGCCATCGCTGCTGCTTAAATCGCTTCTCTTATTCTTCTAAAAGTATCGATAACACGTTCGGAATATTTATCATTGAATTCATTTAAATTTATACCGAATGTTAGAAGGTCATTACAGGTGTCCTTCCACTTCAAGAACACGTCTTCTTTGAATGATTTTGAAACCTTGGTCTGAAGAATAACTATTTCAACCCTTGATCCACGATTGATGTAGTCTTTAATCTGGACGTCCTCACTCAAGAAATTATTGTTGGCAAAGATGTAGATCGCATCGCAGCCCCCGTCTCGCGACCCTCCAATGAGCCCTTCCGCTATCTCATCGTCGTCAAGGTCGTATGGAGCCATGTATCGAGAAGAGGCCAACAGTTCAAAGTAGTCCCCTTTAGAACTATACTCAGCCTGCTTAGAGAATTCGTCCGAAATGAATCCGTCTATCAGAATCTGGCTGTTAGTTGGCATTCTTCCTCCATCCAAAGATGAATAAACTAATGAAATGATATGACTTTTATGATTTTAGTGTAAACACCAAAACAGCCGCGTCTTAACACCCTGATAAGCTTTGGGCAAAATTATCGCAACGCCTTATTCAACAGGAGGTTACGATGACGCGGGCAAACATAGAACACAGGAACATGTGGGCAGATCACATCGAACGCTGCCTCTCGTCCAGTATGTGTGTGGGACTGGTGTAGGCTCAACCACGTAAGCAGGCCCTGCCTTTACAGGTGGCTGGCCAAGTTCAGGGATGAGGGGCCCGGGCGCTTCCCATGCAGGAATGCCGCCACGATGGATTGGCTCGAGATCGCCAGTTACGGCCTGGCGGATGCAAAGGGCATCGTGCCAGTGGTGAGCAGCGCTTCGGATAGCGCGGTAGCCTCGGCTGCCAAGTGCGGCGATGTCGTTGTGAACTCGTTCACCACCCCCGACCGTGTGCTCATGTCACGACATTCCACCGACATGCGTGCCAGCATTCAGCGCCTTGCTGTCTGTGGTAGCGGAAAACTGAACACTTCGGCTTGACCATTTAGGGCACAAAGGCAGGCACGCCAACCATCACAATCGACTACCTTGGTTGCTGCCTAGAAATATCAACCAGGGAGGTCGGAAAGGTGTGATCAGCATGTCCACGGTTCATTCTATACGGCAGATGAGGAAGCGGGTCGACTCGATATCCGAGAATGCCTGAAAAACGGGCGTGTCGCGTAACACGGTGTACACCAAGCTGAAGAGCCCGACCTCACGCCACCCATCCTGGTGCGCAGGCGGGGCGACAGGTTGCTCAACGCCTACCGGGGTGTGTTTTGCGCACGGCTAGACGAGGGCTCGAGGCAGTGGCGCAAGCATCGCCACACCGCGCGCAGGATATGGCTCGCCTCTGCCCTCGAGGTGGACCGCATGAGCGCGAGCCAAGTGTCGAGGATCTGCGAGTTGTCCGACGCGATCGTTGAGGACATGCAGACCAGGGGCCTCTCTGATACGGCCTTTCCCTACGTCTGGCACGATGCGATCCGCATTAAATGCAGAGATCCGGGCCACGCCTCCTCGTGCGCGATCGTCACCGCCATCGGCGCCTGCTTAGATGGCGGTGACGATCGCTCGGGCTCGATGCCGTTGACACGGAGTCCTATGCCGGATGGTTGACGTTTCTGCGCTCGTTGCGCGAGCGGGGTGTTGAAGGAGTCGTCTGCGTAACCTCCATATCACTCCTTCTCGCACACAGCGCAGATTACCAGGGTGCGCTCATCAACCCAGCTGGAGAGCACCTTGCGGCTCGGGTATCCCATGGCCCCTATCGTGCGCGCCAGACTTTTCCCGTGCCCCGAGTAGTGATCGACCGCATTCCGCTTTTCCTCATCGGAATACCTCGGCCTGCGATGCTCCCCTTCCAGGAACTCATCGCCGCCGAGCTGGTATTCCTTCCGCCGGTTGTGGGGTGTGACACGGCTGGGTTAGCCGAGCTCTGCTATGGTGTCGGCCGTGCTGCATCCGAAACCGGCGAACGTCTCGATGGCTTTCGCCTTTTGTTCTGCGCTGTAAATCCGTATGATCCTGCCGGTCCTCTTTTGGTCCAGGATTTCCTCCGCAGTTCCAAGGGGCTAGATGGATAAATCAGGCAGGGCCATTACAGCGCTACGTGTTGAAAACTAGGCCAGCGAAGAGAACTTTGTGAAACGTTTTGTGAAGCGCGGCAGGACGAAGCTACCCCTCGGCAGAGGCGTCTCAACCGCCGGCGGGAACGTCGACACAGCTTTCAAGGTAGCTCTTCATGATGTCTTCCAATGTGGGCACGCGCCCTTCGGCCAATATGCCCAAGGTATCCAGCACATCGAATACGGCGGTTGCGTCATCGGCCCCGAGAAGGTCTTTGTTGCACTGGTTCAACCTCGCATCGAGCACAGTATGCCCGCGCCGCGCGGCCACCCTTGCAAGGGCATCGCCATCGGCAATCAGTGGGTGCCTTTGGATTTCGAAAACCAGCCCATACTCTTCGCCGGGCTTTCTGGAATCGAGATCAAACGCGAGTCCGATCTCTTGGACAACGAGCCATGTTTCGGCATATAGCTTCCCCGCCTCATCCAAGAATAGCCTCGTCATAGCGGGCACGAAATCCCCATACCCAAGAAATTTCCCGCAAAGAAGCGTTTTCGACAGGGAAGAGACCTTCGGATAGCGAGACAGCCACGCCCTGCCCTCTCGAGTTTTAAGCAAGGGGCAAACCTCTTCGGGATTTCCAAGCATTTCCGTAAGTATGTAGAACCTGGCACAGAAGGCGGCGGCGGTCCTGTTAATCCGAATGCCGGGCGCGTAGTGGCCCATCGGAGTCTCGAAGCCGGCGGCCCTTTCATATGCGACCCTGCACTCCGCACGCATACCAAGCAAGGCGTAGCACAGGCTCATCTCGAAATAGGGATATCCGAGGGACGGTTGCTTATTGAGCGCGGCGAGGCGCTCTTCGGCAATCGAGAGCTGCAATTTCCCCACCTCGGGTTTGTCGTACAGTGTCAGCCGGGCAAGCTGCCATCGACACTCGAGCGCCGCCATAACCTGCAGGCTTCTCTCAAGGAGGCCTATAGCCTCATCAGTGTACGACACGGCGCGCTCAACGCTCTCTCCAACCATTAAGGCTAGGGCAGTGCGTTCTCGCAGCACTTGGGAGCGCCGCAGAATCGCCTCGGGAGGAAGGCCATCCTCCATCACATCCAAGTCATGCTCCGCGTCCCCATCCTTGAAATACCGCATTACGCTCTCAGCCAAAGTATTTGGGAAGCGGTCATTCACCGCCAAGCCCGAAAGCATCGCACTCAGGTTCTTATGGGCATAGTAGCGTGCATCGGGGTCGCTTACGCACAAAAACCGATCGCATCGAGCGAAGAAATTGAGCACGGGTGCGGGATCGAGCCCGTCGGACCACGCGATTCTGCCCAGGCTCGCCATAGCGACGACGCGCTGTTGCTCGGAAAGGGAGGCATTGCTGAAGGTGTTTTTGACCTCGACCAAATACAGTTTGTTCCTGTCCTCGATACCTGTCCCTATCTGCCTCATGAAAAGAAGCCGCAGATTGAAGAGCTGCCCAAAATCGTTGGGGCCAATCGGAGCAAGCGCCTTTTCGCATTCCTCAATCAACCCCCACCCTTCTTTAACGCCGCCATCAGGCAAGCCGATTTTCGTTTTATTCAATGCTGCGTTCTCAAACAGCAGCAAGAGGAACGACTTATTCCGAACGCCCAGACGCTTAGCTTCGCGATACGTCTTCTTGAACTCGTCGTCGGCGACTTTTAACTGACCGTTCACGACATAGCTAATCGCGCGGTTGTGCCAAAGCTGGACCGTGATGAAAGGGTCTGTCTTGTCGGTTTTCTCGGCCAAGGCGCTTTCGAGCTCCGCTTGCGACCCAGCACGATCGCAAGCGGCGTCCGCGATAATATGGAGGGCGAAATGCCTGAAAGCCGGCTCTAAGTTTTCGTTCTCAAGCATCCTTTTCGCAACGCCGTTGTTTCCCAAGTAGATGTTGCAGAAAATCCTATCCTTGTCGAGGCAGGTGAGCTGCATTCTGGACAGTCGATCACGGTCAACCGAGTTCATCAGCCTGAAGGCAGCTACATAGTCGCATTCGGGAAGAGAGGAATCCGCCTTGTCCACTATGTCATCGAGCTGCTGCGCACACCAAAAAATAGTTGACGAGAAGAGCGAACAGACTCAACGCGAGAAAGGGCGATGCCACACCCGCCAACCATAAAAGGCTAAGCTTTACCGATGCAAACAATGCATCGGACGCCAGTGCTGCAACATAGATACCGGCCTTGTAAAACCGCGCCAAAGCCTGCTTACGCAACCACAGCAAAAACAGCCCGACGACAATCGAAAACGCCAGGATAGAATGGGCCGGGTCAGGCCCCGTGACGATATCAATCGCAGCAAGGATATCCTGGAACGCCATAATCCTCCGCTAGACTCGAGTCCAATACTCGTTTGCTATTGTAGCTTGCATTCTGCATTCATCTTCCTTCATGTAGTTTCAAATCGAACACATGTTTTGTTTTTAGGAACAGAGTTACATCAAAGGAGGCCGTATCAGCCAACGCTGATACGGCCTCCCTCTAGATACGATTTTTGTATATCACCAGATCCTGGGAGTACACCTCTCCCCTAGTCCCTCTTAAACAGATCCCTCGTGTACACCTTGTCCGCAACGTCCGCGAGCTCGTCGCTCCAGCGGTTGGCCACGATCACGTCGCAGCCGGCCTTGAAGGCCTCCAGGTCGTGGGTCACCTCGGAGCCGAAGAACTCCGGCGCGTCCAGCGTGGGCTCGTAGACCACCACGGGCACGCCCTTGGCCTTCACGCGTTTCATGACGCCCTGGACGGAGCCCGCGCGGAAGTTGTCGGCGTTGGACTTCATCGTCAGGCGGCAGACACGCATGACCGACTTCTCCATGCCCTCGTACACGCGGCCCCAGACCATCTGCAGCACACCGTAGCCGACGAAGACTTTGCGGATCCGATTTGTGATTCAGAAATGTCGTCAATCGAGTTTTGAAGAAAGCATCAGAAGCTGGTAAACAGCCCGTTTTGATGCCCGCAGCAAATTGATACTCGCCATGGTCAAAACAGACAGGAACCCATCAGTTCTTTCGTCCCCAAAAACGAGAAATGAATTGATAGCACACGTCGATACGTTTGAGACACATGAGCGTAACGACAATAAAATTGCAGCATAGGGCTAGAGAGAAAGCTGTAAAGAGGTTATTCACAGCTGAGGTATCGTTAATCTCGCCGGATATAGCCATACAACCAACCGATAGAAAGCCAACTACGACTGACCACAACACGTCAGAGAACAGCTCATCAATTAACTCGATTTCCCGAGCGTTTTCTCCCAATTCGCCATTACTTTGATTCAAGTTGATCCTAAGCTCAAAGATCATTACAGCAAGACCGCACATGAAGCCTGAAATAACTGATATTGCAGTCATTGCATTAGCAAAGTAAGCTCGAACAGCAGCGGCACTATCGTTTTTAATGATTGCCCAAATAAACAATCCAAAAGGAATGACAAAATGAACGAAAACATCTGGGATATAAAGAGAGTCGTCATCAACCGAGTGAAGCGTTCTTAAATAGCGGACAAATAAACCCCTAAGTGAAATCTTCCCCATACGAAACCGCCATTCATTAATCAAGCCCGTCCAAGACGATGCTCAATGATCTCGCACTTATCATTGCATCTTTTTACAAAGGCCGAATCACTTAGGACTGCTTCGCCACGGTCGTTAAGGAGCTCTCTGATTTTCATATCGAACGATGATGAAATGTCGAATCTTACGGTTCGGCCATCTTTGCTATTTGCTCGAACAAATACATCGACCTTGTTATCAGTTATGTCAGGCTCAACAAGGCCAAAAATTGTTTTTGCTTTGGTGAAATCAGCCAGAGCTTCCTTAAGTAGGGCGATTGGAAAAGGTTGCCTTCTCTTATGAGCCAACTTATAAGAAATGTAATTCGCGCCAGTAATTAACGAATCCGCCATGTCGCTTGACCTAAGATATTTACGAACTTCGAAATCTTCGATGCTTTTAAAGGCATCAAGCGATTCTTCTTCTGCAACAGGCTCCCAACCTAAAAGACATCCTGGGACTGCTGTTTTTAACCAGTTCTTAAATGGTGACTTTAGAAACGTGTCGCCGGCAGATCCATTTACATGCTCAACGCATAAAATTGCATAATTTCCAATAGGATTTCTAAGATATACCCTCGAACGAACCATGGGCGCCTTTTCGCTATCATATTCGCCAACAATGGAATCTGATCCAGGGTCAAGAATGGAAATATTTTCACCGTTTGAGCCAGATTGAAGCTCAAGCAAAACACCTTCATCTTGAACTTTTGGCTTTTCAAGATGACAGTATTTCCCAAGATTCTTTTGCTGGATTGCGCCTTGATCTGATCCGCAAAAATCAACGAACGCTTGGGTGAATCCACTTTTATAGATTGAATCAAGCTCAAGCAGCTTATCGGACTTACGAGCTTCATGACAAGTCAATCTATAGGCAACAAGCGTCCTTCGAGAAGTGACAGGCATTAATAACACCTCAGAATTAAAGTCGTAGTTATTTTTAGGCTCGGCGATAATCACTCAATACAAATCACGCATTGATAAAGATGCGGACACGCGGACCTAAAGAAACTTGCAGATAATATCGTACGCTTCTTGTTCTTTGCGTAAGACATCTTTAGAAAATGAGCCCTCGTGTTCACAAGGTGGCTCAAGTTGAAATCGACTGTAGAAATCGTTCAGCTTGTCACAGTAAACCGGGCAACCATTCTGTAGGGGATACAGCTCGAAGCGAAACTGATCTCCAGTAATGTCAACTATGGTGCCATCAATAAGTTCAAGCCACGCATGTGACCGTGAGTCATTTGTTGAGTAATCACGATACGTTCCAGATACATACCGCGTTGCTACGCCCTTCTCGGCTAGATACCTTTGCAGTAAGTCGCTTGTGTATCCGCAACAACCGCTTGGAAAGGACGCAATTGCAGTGTATATCAGTTTATCGGACTCTAGAGCTCTTTCAATCGCCATACGAAAATCGCTTGCAAGGGACCGCACGAACTCCGTCTGGTTGTCTAAGTTGCCGCTCAATATAACCCTCCTTTAATGCAGACAAGGACTAGTACTAATGTCTCATGATTAATCTAACAGTTTAGATAACAGGTGATAATTCGGGGACCGGAAGGTCTCCGAATGCTATGCTCTTCCCAGCCAAACAGAGAATTTGCCCGAGCGCCCGCCCGGATCTTTGTTTGGCGACAATCCCTCCGGGTGGGCGCTCGGGCGGATGGGACAGATCCACATGGGAAGAGCGAACCCCTTCAGAGCGCTCGCGGCGTGCCTCGCCGCTCAGGGAAGCCGTAGGCGAGAGGCGCTGCCGCGAGGAGGTCGGTGTGGACTCGTTCGCCGAGGCCGCCGCGGCCTATGGGCCGGACCCGAAGTGCCCGGGTTGCGGCGCCTGGAGGGAAGGCTCCACCGCCGTCGGTGTCCCGAGGTGGCGCTGCCGCTGCTGCGGCAGGAGGTTCAAACTCCCTCACGGGCACCGTACTCGAGCGCTGCCGAAAGCCGCTCCCCGCCTGGGTCTCCTTCATCAGGCCCATGTGCCTTAACGCCCCCGTCGAGTGCGCGGCCAAGCTGTGCGGCGTCACCCACAAGACGTCCTTCGAGTGGCTGCACCGCGTGCTCGCCACGGTATCCGGCTACCAAGACCGTACCGTGCTGCGCGACACCGTCTGGGTCGACAAGAACTACATCAACGACGCGACCTCTCCAAGGGCTATGGGCAGCCCCTCAAGCGCAGCCTATCCCACCATAGGCTCTGCATCTGCGTCGCCATCGGAATTTTAAAGAACCCCGACGCGGTTGCCTGCGGCCACGGGAAGCCCAGCTCGGCGCGGATGAGAGGGCCATGGCCGGCAGAATTGCACCCGGGTTGCTGCTCATCCGCGACCTGCAGAGAGCGCACGACGTGCTGGTCAGGGACGGCGGGCTCGAGAGCGAGGCACGCAGGGCCGACGTGAACGACCCGATCTACCTGGAGCGGATGGAGTTGGCGAACGACCTGTGCTCTTGGCTCAATCGCTACCTTTGGCGCTTCACGGGGATGTCGCTCAGGAACCTGCAGGCCTACCTCGACTGGTACGTCTGCCAGGCCGGGGACAGATGGGACCCGACCGCAAGGGTGGTGCGCCATATCCTGATGGTCGAGCGACTTACCGCAGCTTGGGGTAGGTGCGGCAAGTCGCGTTATCTAACCCGTTGCATTACTACTCATCCCGCAATCCATCAATTCACACAGCACCACATAGGGCCTGTTAATTTAATTTGGCGCTGAATTGCACCCCACTTATTTTGCTGACATAGAGTCTTGTATGAAGCAGCAAGAGCGTTTTCTTTCTCAAAGAGATCTTTCCGTTGATCGGGCTTATGTAACTTTTCAGAAGCCTGTTCAAGCGTCCATTGATATTCCCTTGCATTCTGGAGCATCTTATTAAATAGAATCTGATACTGATACATTGAAAACAAAAGGGATTGATAAGCTTCTATGAATTCAGCAATTGCCTCTCCACTCTTTCCTTTGAAGCAAAACCTCGCCTCCATGGCGAGCGATCTCATTTCATCAAGCTTTAAATGCAGTTTGAGCTGAAGATCAGCATCTAACACCTTATTAATTGAGGGTGAGATTGATTGCAGGTACGTGGTGTTAGTCAGCCATTCAAATAGTTGGCCGATAGCCATTTGCGGTTCGTCATCATGTTCCAAATCCTTCGCGTTTTTTACGTAAACGCTCATGAGTTTATCGACGGTTATCCAAATATTTAAACGTCGATTAAATTGAGACTGTTTATTACTGAGACGAGCCTGGTAACAAGAAATGAGCAATGCGATGATTGCCACAATTGCTGAGATGTACTCAGGTAGATTCGTTAGGTCCATTGTCTCCTCCGCCACTAAAATCAATTGGCAGTACTACAATTATCGTTCTGCATTCAGGATTCTCTGATTCAGTATCCATATAGTGGGACAATGCGAAAGGTTCTCCAACAAGGAGCAATAAACGGGTGAATAGATTGCTTGCTTCAAAAGCAGCAAAGGACCCTCTGATTAGAAGCCTGAAAAATAAGGCCGGGCTGCTTTGTTACTGGTAAACAAAGCAGCCCGGCATCAAAAATGCCAGCATATAAAGCTGGCGAATAGTTCGGCTTATAGGACAAAATGTGTGTCCCGATAGAACACCCGTTTCCATCCATTAATCCAGCCAGAACGGATACGGGTCCCTGTGGTGGAGGTCCTCCCACACGGCCCTGTCGCCCCACTCCGGACCTCCGTCCTCGCGTCCCCCGAGTGCGCGTGGCACCACCAGGACACCGCCTTCACGCGCTTGACCGACGTCAGCCCCCGGTGGTTGCGCAGGACGGCCCCCGGCTGCGAGTTCACCCCTCCCTCGATCATGTTGTTGGTCGACGGCAGCGGGCCGGCCTTGGCCAGGGCGGGGTCGAGGTAGGTGAACAGCGTCCCCGCCGACACCAGCGACGAGCGCGCTCGCCTCAGCCTCTCGTGGGTGTAGACCCTCCTGCCGTCCACCACGGTCCCGTCCT
>ERZ827108.412-NODE-412-length-73375-cov-5.957733_pt1 | contig 73375 bp, 41 predicted proteins | sample MGYA00519921_ERZ827108 | MGnify/ENA primary metagenome ERZ827108 (study PRJEB31778, sample SAMEA3449258) | human gut metagenome | biome: human gut; feature: human-associated habitat; material: faeces | place: United Kingdom | collected 2010/2012 ... | reverse complement strand
AGCGAACCGAACAGGAAACGCAGCGTGTCAGGAGATTGTTTTCGAATCATCATGGTGTACTATTTTTTACAAAACTATTTTATGGCGTTCGTCTGCACATTTACAAACCTTCTGCACAGATCATTTGCACATGCATAAATCTTCCATGTATGCTTAGTCGCGTAAGAGGCTGCGTACCATCTCTGCGGTAAACACAACTTCGGAAACACGGTTAACTTCGATCTGATACAGTGCATTTGCTGCGATATGTTCGGCGGCCTGTTCCAGATCACGGATTCCGGAGGTGTTGGAGAACAGTTCAATTACAGCATCCAGTGCTTCGTCTGTCATCTTGCACTCATTCTCTTTGAGGCTCATACGTTTGAGAATCTTCGGCAGTGCAAATTTGGAGAAGATGATCTTTTTCTCATCCGGTGTGTAATCCGGGATGTCGATCACGGCAAAACGTGACATCAGAGGTGCACTGATCTGCTCTTTGTTGTTGGCTGTGGCGATAGGATAAACGCCGGTCGTTGGAATCATACATTCCATATAGTTATCGGTAAAGCCGAGGTTGTCAAGCAAGGTCAGAAGCACGTCTGCCGGATTGCCGTTTCCCTTGCCGGAGGCTGCCTTATCCAGCTCGTTGATGATGAAGACCAGATTGGACTCTCCGGATACTGAGAAAGCCTCCATAATGATTCCGGGTTTTGCGTTTGCATAGACACGGGAGCTTCCGGTCAGCTGTTCCGGATCGTTGATGGAGCTCATGTCAAGCGTAGTCCAAGGAAGACGCAAGATACGTGCAACGGCATAGGCAATCTGAGATTTACCGGTTCCGGCAGGGCCGACCAGCAGCAGACCATATGCCGGCAGGGTATGCGTGCGGTTGATCTGGATGATTGTCTCCATAATACGCTGTTTGACGCGTTCCATACCGTAAAGTTCTTCATCGAGAATACGGCGTGCAGCAACCGGATCGATGGCTTCGAAGTAATTGCTCTTCCACTGAATGTTCATCATGATGGAGAGGGCACGCTGGGCATGGCGGCGTTCTTCAGGGGAAACTTCATGGGAACGTGCAACGGCAAGGTTGCGTCTTGCCCACAGGCGGATATTATCCGGCAGGGTGCGGCCGGCACAGGTCATAAAGTCTGTGATGCTCTGAAGGCTGGTCAGCTTCATCTCATCGCCGACTTCCTCCAGATCTTCGTCTTCACATTCTTCCAGAAGCGGAGCGTTGCTTGCAAGCAGACGTTCAATCATGAACTGAAGGAAACCATCTTCGGCAGAAAGCTTGGTGCCGCCGCCGAAAGCAGTCTCGCGGATACGGTAAACCATATAGCCGCCCTCCCGGTTTTCACCGGATAAACGAACCGGAATGTGATTTTCGCCGAGCCAGCGGAGCAGGCTTACAAAGCGGGCATCCACTTTTTTGATATCAGCGATTACAGTAGAACCATCCTCTTCTTTAAATTCAAAAGCGGTACGCTTGTTCTGATTGGTAAACGTTCCGCAGGAGTGATGTTTTCGGGCTTTTTTGCTGTTGTCAAGGACAAGAAGCGGTTTGTCTGCGGAAGAAACGTTCTCGTCCGAAGCAAAGGTGGTATACGTACATTCCGGAACAACATCCGGTTCCGGGATATTATTGAAATCAAATACAGGCATAAAAAAACTCCTTTAATCATTAGTGTCAGAAAGAAAAAGCGATGTTTCTGCAAAATCTTCTGTATGTCAAGTGTATCATGGATTGCAGGCCGGCTCAATAGCATTTTCACATCAATTTCACCGGGAGAAAATCTGCCGTCATACACCGGGAGAAAATCCGCCGTCATCTCTTGACAAATCTGTCCGCCTCCGCTATGATTAACGAGTATAAAGACGAGGAAGAAGAGGAGTACATGCACAGCTCTTTCAGAGAGGGTTTTTCGCAGGCTGAAAGGAAACCCAAGGATGCGTGGATGGAAGGTAGCTTTGGAGTTGGAGGGCTGAATGTGTTCTGTGACAGAAGTATGAGGATGGAGATCCATCCGAAGGGAGCAGGACAGTAGGCTTTCACGTAACCCGACGTTACAGGGAAATGAGGCATACATAAATAAAATGTGATGATTATAGCAGAATGAGCAAAGAAAAGTGATCAGATTTTTGATGTGTGTGAAAAAGGTGGTACCGCGTAAATGACGCCCTTTGCATGATCTTCTTTTAAAAGAGTGATTGTGTGAGGGCTTTTTTATTTGATACCAGGGGACAAAGGTCAAAATGTCGTTCTTGTTTGCAAGATAGGACATTTGAACTTGGAACCCGCTAAACGTGAGCAAGTAGCAAAGCGGATTGCGAATATCCGCTTGACAAAAGTAAGAATAACAGCAGGAGGACAACATGAGCAAAGAATTAGCAAAGACTTATGATCCGAAGGGAATCGAGGATCGTATTTATCAGAACTGGCTGGATAAGAAATATTTCCATGCGGAAGTCGACCGCAGCAAGAAACCGTTTACGATCGTTATGCCGCCGCCAAACGTAACCGGTCAGCTGCATATGGGACATGCACTGGACAACACGATGCAGGATATCCTGATCCGCTATAAGAGAATGCAGGGCTATAATGCACTGTGGCAGCCGGGAACCGACCACGCGGCGATCGCTACGGAAGTAAAGGTCATCCAGAAACTCAAAGAGCAGGGCATTGATAAAAACGATATCGGACGTGAAGAATTCTTAAAACACGCCTGGGAGTGGAAAGAGGAGTACGGGGGACGTATCGTAAATCAGCTGAAAAAACTGGGTTCTTCTGCTGACTGGGACAGAGAACGTTTCACAATGGATGAGGGATGTTCCAAAGCAGTTGAAGAAGTTTTCGTAAAATTATATAACAAAGGTTATATCTACAAAGGTTCCAGGATCATCAACTGGTGCCCGGTATGTAAAACTTCTATTTCAGATGCAGAGGTAGAGCATGTGGATCAGGACGGATTCTTCTGGCATATCAATTACCCGATCGTCGGAGAAGAAGGACGTTTCGTGGAGATCGCGACCACTCGTCCGGAGACACTGCTTGGAGATACGGCCGTTGCCGTAAACCCGGAAGATGAAAGATACCAGGATCTGGTCGGCAAGATGCTGAAGCTGCCGCTGACAGACCGTGAGATCCCGGTGATCGCGGATTCTTACGTAGATAAAGAATTTGGAACCGGATGCGTAAAGATCACACCGGCACACGACCCGAACGACTTTGAAGTTGGCAAGAGACATAATCTGCCGGAGATCAATATCATGAATGACGATGCGACGATTAACGAACTGGGCGGCAAATATGCAGGTATGGATCGTTATGAGGCAAGAAAAGCCATGGTAGCAGACCTGGATGCACTGGGACTTCTGGTAAAAGTTGTTCCGCATACACACAGCGTCGGCACACACGACCGCTGTAAGACAACCGTTGAGCCGATGATCAAACCGCAGTGGTTTGTAAAGATGCAGGAGATGGCGAAACCGGCGGTCGAAGCTCTGAAAAAGAACGAGCTGAATTTTGTACCGGATCGTTTTGACAAGATCTATCTGCACTGGCTGGAGAACATCCGTGACTGGTGTATTTCCAGACAGCTCTGGTGGGGACATCGTATCCCGGCATATTACTGTGACGAGTGCGGCGAAGTGGTCGTTGCAAAAGAAATGCCGAAGGTCTGCCCGAAATGCGGATGCACACACTTTAAACAGGATGAAGACACACTGGATACCTGGTTCTCTTCCGCACTGTGGCCGTTCTCCACACTTGGCTGGCCGGATAAGACCGAAGATTTTGATTACTTCTATCCGACCGATGTGCTGGTAACCGGATATGACATCATTTTCTTCTGGGTGATCCGTATGGTATTTTCTGCGATCGAGCAGACCGGAAAAGTGCCGTTCCATCATGTACTGATCCATGGTCTGGTGCGTGATTCCCAGGGAAGAAAGATGAGTAAATCTTTAGGAAACGGTATTGATCCGCTGGAAATCATTGACCAGTACGGAGCAGATGCCCTGCGTCTGACACTGATCACCGGAAATGCTCCAGGAAATGACATGCGTTTCTACATGGAGCGTGTGGAGGCAAGCCGTAACTTCGCAAACAAGGTATGGAATGCATCCAGATTTATCATGATGAACCTTGAAAAAGCAGAAGTTCCGGGTGAAATGCCGAAAGATCAGCTGACGGCAGCCGATAAATGGATCCTCTCCAAAGCCAATACACTGGCAAAAGAAGTAACCGAGAACATGGATAAATATGAACTGGGTATTGCCGTTCAGAAAGTGTATGATTTTATCTGGGAAGAATTCTGCGACTGGTACATCGAGATGGTAAAACCGCGTCTGTACAATGACGGGGATACCACAAAATCAGCAGCACTTTGGACACTGAAGACGGTTCTGGTAAATGCTCTGAAACTGCTGCATCCGTATATGCCGTTTATCACAGAAGAGATCTTCTGCACGCTGCAGTCCGAGGAAGAATCCATCATGATCTCCAAATGGCCGGAGTTCACCGAAGAGTGGCATTTTGCAGAGGATGAAGCAGCCGTTGAGATGATCAAAGAGGCAGTCCGCGGTATCCGAAACGTGCGTACAGGCATGAACGTACCGCCAAGCAAGAAAGCAAAAGTATTTGTCGTATCCGAAAGCGAGAATGTGAGAAATACGTTCGAAAACGGAAAAGTATTCTTTGCAACCCTTGGAAGTGCAAGCGAAGTGACGGTTCAGGCAGACCGCAGCGGCATCGACGAAGATGCAGTATCTGCCGTGCTTCCGGAGGCAGTCATCTATATGCCGTTTGCAGAACTGGTTGATATCGACAAAGAGATCGAGCGTCTGCAAAAAGAAGAACAGCGTCTGACAAAAGAGCTGGCACGTGTCAACGGCATGCTGAGCAATGAGCGTTTCATGAGCAAGGCACCGGAGAGCAAAGTTGCAGAGGAACGTGCAAAATTAGAGAAATACAGCCAGATGATGGATCAGGTAAAAGAAAGACTGACTCATCTTCAGGCAAGATAGGAAACAGGATGCTTCCGGCATTCTTACTGTGAAAAAAGTGGTTCTGTACTTTGTGCGGGACCACTTTGCAGCATCAGGCAAAACAGGACACAGGAAGGGAAATGCTTATGTCATTGCAGTTGATCTACGGCCCATCCGGCAGTGGAAAATCGTATACACTTTATAAAAAAATCATAGAGCAGTCCATACGGGAGCCGGACCGGGAGTTTATCGTGATCGTTCCGGAGCAGTTTACCATGCAGACACAGCGGGAACTCGTAGAACTGCATCCAAACAGGGGAATTTTAAATATTGATGTGCAGAGCTTTTTGCGTCTGGCATGGAGGATCTTTGAGGAAGTCGGGGTGGATACACACACCGTTCTGGAGGACACCGGAAAGAATCTGCTGCTGCGGCGTGTGGCATCCCGTCAGAAAAATGATCTGACGGTGCTTGGACGAAATTTTCGCAAGCCCGGCTATATTTCGCAGGTCAAATCCATCATTTCTGAGCTGAAGCAGTATGATGTTTCACTGGAAGAACTGGATGAGCAGCTACGTTCGGGAAAAAAAGATGCATTATCTTATAAATTGCAGGATATTCGAAACCTGTATGAGGGATTTCAGGAAGAACTTCAGGGAAAGTACATTACTTCGGAAGAGATCCTGGAAGAGCTCTGTTATGTCGTAAAAAAATCTGAAATTTTAAAAGGCTGTGTGGTCGCCCTGGATGGATTTACCGGATTTACGCCGATTCAGAACAAGCTGCTGAGGGAACTGATGCAGACGGCGGAGAAAATCTATGTCACGGTGACGTTGGATGCCTGGGAAGATCCGATGAAAAAGGTTTCCATGCATAAACTCTCTTATCTGAGCAAAAAGACGATACAGCAGCTGGCCGGGGCGGCAAAAGAATGTGGCTGTATGCTGGAAAATCCGGAAGTGCTCGGAAAAGAAGGAAGCATCCGTTTCAGAAGTGCACCGGCACTTCGCTTTCTGGAGAGACATCTGTTCCGACCGGGCAATCAGATTTATGAAGCCCAAGATTCACAGAAGCTGGAGCGGGAGCTGTCTTTGCATGTGGCAAGAGATGCGAAAGCAGAGGCAGAATTTGCGGCACGGACGATCTGGCATCTGGTGCGTGAAGAGAATCTGCGTTACCGGGATATTGCCGTGATCACCGGGGATATGGAATCATTTGGTGACCATATGAAAAAGGAATTGCAGCAGAAAGGCATTCCGTGTTTTATCGACCGCACCAGGAAGCTCCTCTTAAATCCGCTGGTTGAATTTCTGCGGGCGGCCCTTCAGATTGCAGCCAAAAGCTTTCGCTATGAGAGTATGTTCCGTTATCTGCGAACCGGGCTTGCGGGGCTAAAAAAGGATGAGATCGACCGGCTGGAAAACTATGTGCTGGCAAATGGGATCAACAGCCGCAGACGCTGGGAAGAGCCGTGGGATGAACAGGAAGAACCGTTCAAAGAGAAGATCCTGCCGCCGCTGCTTGCCTTTGTGGATCAGGTCAGAGAAAAGGACGGGACGGTGCGTCAGAAAACAGAAGCACTTTATGATCTGATGGTGCATTATGGTATTGAGCAGAAAATGCAGGATTACCGGGAAAAATTTGAGCAGGAAGAGGCTTATGACCTTGCAAGAGAATACGAGCAGATCTACGGCATAGTGATCGAGCTGTTTGACAAACTGGTGGAGCTGCTTGGTGATGAGCCGATGAGCCTTCAGGAATATACCGAAATCCTCGATGCCGGATTTGAGGAGGCCAAGGTTGGCATGATCCCTCCGACGATGGACTGTGTGCTGGTCGGCGATATCGAGCGTACCAGGTTAAAGGACATCAAAGTACTGTTTTTTCTGGGGTTGAATGACGGCTGGGTGCCGAAAAAAGAAGAAAAAACCAGTATTCTCTCCGATATGGACCGGGAAACCTTATCCGAGCTTGGCATGGAACTGGCACCGACGGCAAGGGAGAACAGTTATATCCAGAAGTTTTATCTGTATCTGAATCTGACAAAACCATCGGCAAAGCTTTATCTTTCTTACGGAAGGATGGGGCTGGACGGACGAGTGCTGCGTCCTTCCTATGTGGTCGGAAGTATTTTAAGGATGTTTCCGCAGCTGACGCTTCAGGATGAAGATCTGATTGAAGATCCGCTTGCAAGGATCACAACGGCAGAGAGCGGGATTGTGCATCTGGCGGACGGACTGAGAAAAGCGGCACTTGGAAGCGTGGAGAAGACGGCGGCCAGTCTGTTTGGATGGTACGAAGGACAGGAAAAATATCAGGATCTGGCGAAAAAGCTGCTGGATGCGGCCTTTCTGCATGGAAAGACGGAGCCGATGTCAAAGACGACGGCAAAACGGCTTTACGGACAGACGCTGGTCAACAGTGTCAGTCGGCTGGAGAAATTTTCGGCGTGCTCCTATGCACATTTTCTGAATTATGGTCTTCGGGTATCGCAAAGAGATCTGTTTGTATTCCAGCCGGTGGATATGGGGAATATTTTCCATAAGGTGCTGGAGTCTTACGCACGAAAAGTGGAGGCGAGCGAATATACCTGGTTTAACATTCCGGAGAAAGAACAGAAACGTCTGGCGGCGGAGACGGTAGAAGAGGTTTCCGAAGCTTATGCATCAACCCTTCTTCATTCCAGTGCCAGAAATGAATATGTGATCCGCCGCATGAAGCGGATCATGGAACGCACGATCTGGGCACTGACCAGGCAGGTGCGTGCCGGAAACTTTATTCCGTCCAATTTTGAAGTGCCGTTTTTAAGTTCTTCGGACTTGAAGGCGGTGAATATCGCACTTTCGGACGAAGAGACGATGCGGCTGAAAGGGCGGATCGACCGCATTGATCTGTACGAAACGGAGGATGAAGTTCTGGTAAAAGTCGTAGATTATAAATCAGGAAATAAAGTGTTTGATCTACAGGAATTTTATTACGGACTGCAGATGCAGCTTGTCGTTTATCTGAATGCGGCACTGGAGATGGAACAACGCATTCATCCGGATAAAAAAATAAAACCGGCAGGCATCTTCTATTATGCAATGAAAGATCCGATCGTGGATCAGAAGCATGGGGAGAGCGAAGAAGAGCTGGAAAAACGGATTTTGAAAGAGCTGCGTCCAAATGGTCTTGTCAATGCAGAAAGTGAAGTGGTAGAAGCACTTGACCGCAGTCTGGAGAAAACATCCGAGGTCATTCCGGTTGCCAGAAACAAAGACGGCAGCTATTCTCGCTATGCGAGCGTGGCATCCGAAGAGCAGTTTTTGACACTTTCGAAATTTGTGGAAGAGAAGATGCGGGCGATCGGATGTGCGATCCTTAAGGGAGATGTAAAGATCAATCCTTATGAAAAGAAAGGAAAAACAGCCTGCGATTACTGTGAATTTAAAGATATCTGCGGTTTTGATCGGAAAATACCGGGCATGCATTACCGGAGGCTGAAAGAACTGGATCCGGATGATATCTGGGAATTTTTGCGAGAAAGAGGGGATTTTTGATGGGAAATCTGTGGACAGAAGAACAGAAGCAGGTCATCTGGCTTCGAAACCGGAATATTCTGGTCTCGGCGGCGGCAGGTTCCGGAAAGACAGCCGTTCTGGTAGAGCGTATTTTGCAGAAGATCACGGACAGGGAACATCCGGTGGATATTGACCGTCTGCTGATCGTGACGTTTACAAGAGCTGCGGCGGCAGAGATGCGTGAGCGGATCGGACTGGAAATCCAGAAAAGGCTGCTCGCAGATCCGGATAACGAGAATCTGCAAAGACAGGAAACGCTGCTTTTCCATGCACAGATCACGACGATCGACAGTTTCTGTCAGTCGGTGCTTCGGACATATTTTCATCTGATCGATCTGGATCCGGCGTTTTCCATCGTGGATGAAGGAGAGGCAAAACTTCTGCGGCGAGATACGGCGGAAGAGCTTCTGGAAGAAAAGTATCGGGAAGGCGATACGGACTTTTTACAGTTTGTGGAATGTTTTGCAAACGGAAAAAATGATGAGAATCTGATCGAAATGATCTGGCAGGTCTATGAATTTTCCAGAAGTCATCCATGGCCGGAAGAATGGATGGAAGAATGTAAGAAAAATTATGATATTGACACACTGGAAGATCTGATCTCAAGTGAATGGATGAAAATGATCTGTGAGCAGGTCGATCAGACCCTGAATGATCTGGAAATGATCCGAAAAGAAGCCCTGAAAGTCGCAAATTCGCCGTACGGACCGTGGATGTACGCAGATGCCCTGGAGCAGGACGGCGAGATCTTAAAACAGCTTTCGAAAGGCAATGATTACGCAGAATATGCCAGACGTTTTCTGAACATCAGAAAATTTGCAGTGCTTTCCAGAAAAAAAGATGAAGAAGTATCGGATGAAAAGCGGGAACAGGTAAAGCTTTTGCGTGATCAGATCAAAAAAGGCATTGCCTCTTTGCAGGAGCAGTATTTTTACCAGAGTCCGCAGGAGATGTTAGAAGAGCTGAAGGCGGGAAAAGTGTCCGCACAGATGCTTCTGATGCTGGCATCCGAGTTTGGATTGCGGTTTACGGAGAAAAAACGGGAGCGAAATCTTTTGGATTTCTCAGATCTGGAACATCTGGCACTGCAGATCCTGGTGAAAAAAGAGAATGGAAATGTGGTGCCAGGTGAAGCGGCACTGTCTTTTTCAAAGCAGTTCGAAGAGATTATGATCGATGAATATCAGGACAGCAACATGGTCCAGGAGCTGATCCTGACCAGCATTTCCAGATGCAGCATGGGGCAGAACAATCTGTTTATGGTTGGTGATGTCAAGCAGAGCATTTACCGGTTCCGTCTTGCCTGCCCGGAGCTGTTCATGGAAAAATACGATACCTATACGACGGAAGACTCCGAAAATCAGAAGATCGAGCTGCACAAAAATTTCCGAAGCCGAAAGGAAGTGCTCTTTGATGTCAATTTTATTTTTCGCAAGATCATGCACCGGAATCTCGGAAATGTAGAATATGATGATAATGCGGCACTCTATGCCGGGATCGAATTTCCGAAACTGGTCACCAATGTTGAGACGGATGATCTGACGGCAGCAAAATCTCCGCTTTCCGGAAGTGAGATCCTGCTCTTTGATGCAGATTCGGTGACAGAGACAAATGCAAGAGAGGCCGAAGCACGTATGATCGGCGGACAGATCAAAGCGATCGTCGGAAGAGAGCTGGTCTATGACAAAGAAAGCAGGCATTACCGAAAAGCAGAATATCGCGATATCGTCATTTTGCTGCGTTCCTTAAGCGGTTGGTCGGAAGAATTTCTGGCAGTTTTATCGGATATGGGGATTCCGGCGTACACCGGGACGAGAAGCGGTTATTTTTCGGCACTGGAAGTGCGTACGGTGCTGTCCTTTCTGCGTGTCCTGGATAATCCAAGACAGGATATTCCGTTTACCGCAGTGCTGACGTCTCCAATCGGCACGTTTGCGACAGAAGAACTGGCGAAGATCCGTACGGAGAATCCGGAAGTTTCTTATTATGAAGCGTGCCGGGCGTATGAAAATGCGGGCAGCGACGGGATTTTAAGAGAAAAACTTCAGAAGTTTTTTAAAGTGCTGGAACATTTCCGCAGTTGTGTGCCGTATACGCCGATGCACGAGCTTCTGTGGAAAATTTACGAAGAAACCGGATATTTTGACTATGTATGTGCGATGCCGGCGGGATCGCAGAGAAAGGCAAATCTTGAGATGCTCGCAGAAAAGGCGGCAGCTTATGAGAGTACCAGCTACCGCGGCCTGTTTAATTTTGTGCGATATATCGAAAATCTGCAGAAATATGAAGTGGATTTCGGTGAGGCAAGTACGATCGGAGAAGAAGAGAATACGGTGCGGATCATGAGCATCCATAAGAGCAAGGGACTGGAGTTTCCGGTCGTCTTTGTGGCAGGCCTCGGAAAAGTATTTAACCGGCAGGATGCCAGAAGTACGATCGCCATCCATCAGAATTATGGCGTGGGCTGTGACGTCGTTGATCCGCTGCTTCGGACCAAGGCACCGACAATCTTAAAGAAAGCGATCCAGCAGATTCTGCTGACGGAAAGTCTCGGGGAAGAACTGCGAGTCCTCTATGTGGCGGTGACACGTGCAAAAGAAAAGCTCTATTTGAGCGGAAGTCTCAAAAAAATGGAAGATACGCTCTCGAAATGGAGCGGCGGGGCAGGAAAAAAGCAGCTGTCTTATCTGGAGATCAAAAATGCCGCATCGATGCTCGAATGGATTCTGCGTTCTGTGCTCTATGAAGAAGGGATACAGTCAGAAATTCCAATCCGCAAATATAGCGTGGATGATTTGTACCGGGAAAAACTGGATGAGGAAAACCACGGCGATACGATCTTGCAGCAGTTCAGAGATCACCTTTTTGAAAAGGAGGAAGGATATGCCGCTTTTCTTGCCTGGATGACGCAGGAGAGTGCGAAAATCTATCCATATGAAGGAAGGCTGGAGATCCAGGGAAAATGTTCGGTTTCAGAGATCAAGCGTCAAAGTCAGATACAGGAGCAGAAAGAAGAAGCGGAAAATCAGGGGATCGTACTGATAAAAGAACCGGAAGATACGGCAACAGTCCCAAAATTTCTGGAGGCAAAAGAAGAAAAGAGCGGGGCACTAAAAGGAACTGCCATGCATCATGTGATGCAGCGGCTTGATTTTACGGCAGCGGATACGGTCCGACAGGTGGAAGCACAGCTTTTGGAACTTCAAAAGAAAAAGCAGATAAGCGAAGAAGAGATATCGCTTTTGAACATTCCGGCGATCGTGCATTTTTTCCGAACTGATATCGGGAAACGGGCGGCAGATGCGGCCAGAAGAGGTCAGCTTTATCGCGAAAAACAGTTTGTGATCGGTGTGCCGGCATCGGATATCCGGCCGCAGTGGGATAAAGAAGAAATGGTTTTGGTACAGGGAATCATTGATGCATGGTTTTATGAAGGAGACCAGATCGTTCTGCTGGACTATAAGACGGACCGGGTTTTAAAAGGACAGGAACAGAAGTTAAAAGAACGCTATCAGGCACAGCTTGATTACTATGCAAAGGCACTGAAACAGACGACCGGGCATGAAGTAAAGGAAAAAATCATTTATGCGTTTTCTTTGCAGGAGGGCATCGCTCTTTAAACCTTGCATTTTGCTGCCGGTCGATATATACTGGAAAAGATATGGATGCAAAGATCAGGGTGTGGACTTTGTTCTTGTTCTGTGTAAAGATCAAAGCATCCAAAAAACGTAGTGCGGCGGATCATAAGAATCCGCTTTACAGAAAAAGTAAGGAAGGTAATATGGCAGAATTTATAAAAAAATTGTACCGTAATCAGGGCATCCGCTATATTTTCTTTGGCGGGTGTACGACATTTGTAAATCTTGGAAGTTATGCCCTGCTGCGAACTGTACTTGGGGTTGATATGACGCTTGCAAATGTGCTGGCGATCTTTCTCTCTATCCTGTTTGCATACGCAGTCAACAAACAGTTTGTTTTTGAAAGCCGCACGCATGGAGTGCGGGAACTGGCCGTGGAAATGGGCAGTTTTATCGGAATGCGTCTCTCCACAATGTTTATCGAAGTGTTCGGCGTTGTTTTTCTGAGCTGTCTGTTTGGCATTCCGGAAGTGGGTTCCAAGCTGGCACTTCAGGTGGTTGTGCTGGTGTTGAACTATATTTTCAGCAAAGTGTTTGTATTCTCGGAAAAAGAGAAGGCACCGGTAAATCCGGTAAAACGCAACTGCTGCATCCTCGGCTTTGCCATTCCGGCACTGACGATCGCACTGGCGTTTGCAGTCAATCAGGTATTTCCGTTTGGAGATCATGGTGTGCTGATCATCGATTCACTCCACCAGTATCTTCCGTTTTTTACGGAATTCCATGAAAAACTGGAACAGGGAAGTTCCCTTCGCTATTCTTTTGGAGGAGGACTGGGCTTTAATTTCTGGGCAACGTATGCCTATTATCTGGCGAGCCCGCTGAATTTCCTGATTGTGCTTTTCCCGAAGAGAAATGTGATGGATGCGATGGCACTTCTGATCGTGCTCAAGATCGGACTTTGTGGTCTTACCTCTGCATGGTATTTCAGTACGAAGAGCAAAGGCCAGACTTACATGCCGCTTGTGTTCTCGCTGATGTTCTCTCTTGGCAGCTTTATCATCGGATACTATTTCAACCTGATGTGGCTGGACAGCATTGCCATGCTGCCGCTTGTGATGATGGGGATCGAGCAGATTTTAAAAGGAGAGAGGGGCAGTCTGTTCTGCATTTCCCTGTTTTATGCATTATACTGCAACTATTACATCGGCTTTATGCTCTGCCTGTTTTCCTGCCTTTATTTTGTGGTTCTGTGGATCAGTGCAAGAGAGATCAAGATCAAAAACATCATTACTTCAGCAGTCAATTTCGGCTGGCATGCCCTGCTTGCAGGAGGTATGGCTGCCGTGGTACTGCTGCCGGCCTATGTCGCACTTGGCGTTACGGAGTCTGCGGAGAACAGTTTTCCAAGCCCGATCAAGCTGTTTGTCAATAATTTATCGCAGCTGACGAGCCAGTTTGCATTCTGCGAACCGATCAACATTGCGGACGACCAGATCGGTGTCAATGCATTCTGCGGAACGGTGACGCTGATCCTGGCTGTTCTGTATCTGCTGGATAAAAATATCAAGCTGCGTGAACGGATCGCAAAGACGGCACTGCTTGTACTGCTCTATGCAAGCTTTGATGTCAATGTGCTCAACTATATCTGGCATGGTTTCCATGTACAGAACGGACTGCCGAACCGTTTTGCATTTATCTATATTTTCCTGATGCTCACGATGGCGTTTGATGCCTGGAGGCATATGCATAAGTTTAAGGTATGGCAGGTTCTTCTGGCGATGGCAGCACCGCTTGCGTTTGCCATCTATTCTGCAGTGACCGGACTTGGCGAACGGGAACTGTATACGTATGGCATCACCATCGGACTTCTGATCCTCTATGGTATGGCGATGCTGATCTATCGCCTTGGGAAAATGCACCGGGAGGTCTTCCGCTCTCTTTTCTTTTTCCTGGCAGCGGTGGAAATGGTAAGTTATGCGATCTTTGGTGTATTCTGCAACGGAACTGTGGGACGAAGTACCTATCTGAATGAGCAGATCGCCTATGAAAAAACAACCGAACGACAGGAAGGCAGACAGGGAAATCAGGATAATTTCTATCGAAGCGAGATTGACAGCAACCGTATGCGTGACGAGAATATGTTCCTCGGAGCGGACGGCGTGGTTCTGTTTTCCTCTACAATGCCGGCAGCTACGGTTGATATGTGCAAAGGCCTCGGTATTGAGGCGAGAACGAATAAAAACGGTTACAATGGATTTACCAAACTGGTCAATGATATTTTCGGCGTAAAATATGTGCTCTCGAGCCGCGGAACCAATCAGCTCTATCAGATGGAGAAAGTCGATCAGGAAGGTGATATGAATCTGTATAAGAACAGCGGGGCATTGAGTCTTGGATTTATGGTAAAAGATGACATTATTGACTGGACGACAGACAGCACCGATCATTTTGAGGTACAGAATGATTTCGTGACGATGGCAACCGGTATGGATGAAGATCTTTTTGAACTGGAAGAGACGATCGACATGGAAGACGGCGGCACTTATACAATCGTGCTTCCGGCGGGCAAACAGGTTTATCTGGATGTGACCTCATCTGTGTCCAGCATTGAGATCACGACACCGGATTATACAAGAACATATGACACTTATAACGATCATCTGTATGACCTCGGATGTTTTGATGCGATCGACAATGCGACAGTCACCTGCACCTTTAAGGAAAACCAGAGCGGACCGGTGACAGCGGAAGTGTGGACCTGCGATCAGGAACTCTATCAGCAGGTACATGATGAGCTGGCCAAATCTCAGTTACAGCTCACAAAATTTGAGGACGGAAAGTTTGAAGGAACGGTGGAAGCGGCCGAAGACGGCGTTCTGATGCTTTCTCTTCCATATGATGAAGGATGGAGTGTCAAGATCGATGGCGAAGACGATGATTATTATATGATCGGAGATGCACTGACCGGTGTTGATGTGACAGAAGGAACACACACGATCACGTTTGAATATACGCCGGAAGGACTCTGGAAGGGTACCTGGATCAGCCTGATCTGTGTGGCACTTTACCTGCTGACCAGTGCGATCTGGATCAGAAAAGGTAAAAAGCCGGAACTTTCATCTGCGGGTGATGCGTTTGAAGAATATGACTTTGAAAACGGACAGGCAGAAAAAGATGCGGATGAGAAAGATGAAACAGCAGAAGAAGCCGTATCTGCGGATCAGGCGGACGCAGATACAGGAGATATACAAGAAGGAGATGGAGAGGATCATGGAATTTGAGTTCTCGAAGAAAGCAGACAGCTTTCAGGCAGGAATTTTTGCAATATTAAATGAAAAGAAAGAAGAGATGGTGAAGGCGGGAAAGAAAGTTTATAATCTTTCCGTCGGCACACCGGATTTCAAGCCGGCACCTCATATCATGGAAGCTGTTTCAGAGGCGGCAAAAGATCCGGAAAATTATAAATATGCACTGACAGACCGCCCATTTCTTCTGGAGGCAGTGCAGAATTTTTACAAGAGAAGATTTGGTGTATCCATTGAGCCGGAAGAGATCATGACGATCAACGGTTCACAGGAAGGTATGGTTCATATTGCCTGGGCACTCTGCAATCCGGGCGATGTGGTCTTAACTCCGAATCCGGGGTATCCGATCTTCAGCATCGGTCCGTCTCTGTGCGGTGCGGATGTGCGTACTTATCCTTTGTACCGTGAAAACGGATTTCTGCCGAAGCTTTCCGATATTCCGGAAGAGACGGCAAAAGCAGCAAAATACATGCTGGTTTCTTATCCGTTAAATCCGGTCTGTGCAACGGCGAATGATGCCTTTTATGAAGAGCTGATCGCATTTGCGAAAAAATATAATATCATTATTTTACATGATAATGCATATTCTGATATTATCTACGGAGGAAGAGAAGGAAAATCTTTCTTAAGCTACGAAGGGGCAAAAGAAGTTGGTGTGGAGTTTTATTCTCTGTCCAAGTCTTACAACCTTACCGGTGCAAGAATTTCTTTTGTGATTGGAAATCAGAAGATCGTAGATAAATTCCGTTCTGTGAGAACGCAGTTTGACTATGGTGTTTTTCTGCCGATCCAGTACGGTGCGGCAGCAGCACTGAACGGTCCGCAGGACGCAGTGCTTGCACAGTGCGAAGAATATGAGAGAAGAAATCAGGCATTCTGCGGCGGACTTCGCAGCATCGGCTGGGATGTTCCGGACAGCGAAGGTACGATGTTTGTATGGGCACCGGTGCCAAAAGGACATGGTACATCGGAAGAATTCTGTATGGAACTGATGGAAAAAACAGGACTGATCGGTGTGCCGGGCAGCAGTTTCGGAAGTCTCGGAGAGGGATTTATGCGATTTGCCCTGGTAGAACCGGTTCCGGTGATGCAGGAAATTGTAAAAGCAATCGCAGAGAGCGGATTGTTGGAAAGTAAAGGAGAATGATGTGAAGCCAGGTTTTTTTAAGCAACTTTGTGAAATTGCGGGAAAAGAAAATGTCAGAACAGACGAACCGATGAAACAGCACACAACGTTTCGCATCGGCGGTGCGGCGGATTATTTTGTTTCCCCACAGACAACAGATCAGATAAAAAATATTATAGACTTATGTAAAAGCGAGGAAATGCCATGGTATGTGATCGGAAACGGAAGCAATCTTCTGGTCAGTGACCGTGGATTCCGTGGAGTGATCATTCAGCTTTTTAAAAATTTTTCAGATCTTCGCGTGGAGGGAGACAGGCTGTACGTGCAGGCTGGCACACTGCTTTCCAGGACAGCGAAAAAGGCACTGGAAGCATCCCTGACAGGGTTTGAATTTGCAGCCGGGATTCCGGGAACCATCGGCGGAGCCATGGTGATGAATGCCGGAGCCTACGGCGGAGAAATGAAAGATGTGACAGAAGAAGTCACGGTTCTGACAGAAAAAGGCGAAATAAAAACCTTAAAAAGAGAAGAACTGAAGATGGGATACCGGACAAGCATCATTGCAGAAAAAGGCTATCTTGTGCTGGAAGCTGTTCTGCAGCTGACAGACGGAGATCTAAAAGAAATCCGTGCCGTGATGGAAGATCTGAAGAAAAAGCGGATTTCCAAACAGCCGCTGGAATATCCGAGTGCCGGAAGTACGTTCAAACGTCCGAAAGGATACTTTGCCGGAAAGCTGATCATGGATGCCGGACTTCGCGGATTTCAGGTCGGCGGTGCACAGGTATCGGAAAAACACTGCGGTTTTGTGATCAATACAGGCGATGCAACGGCAGAAGATGTCACCGAACTGATCCGTCAGGTGGCGGAAAGAGTAAAAGCACAAAGTGGTGTGACACTGGAGCCGGAAGTGAAATTACTGGGAGAGTTTTAAATGAGATTTGTGATTGTGACCGGTATGTCAGGAGCCGGAAAAAGTACAGCATTAAACAGACTGGAAGATATGGGATATTTCTGCGTGGACAACCTGCCGATCTCGCTGATTTCCAAATTTGCGGAGATGGCGTACACACCGGGAAGTGAGATCCAGAGGGTGGCACTTGGCGTGGACGTAAGAAGCGGCGAGGCACTTGGAAAACTGGAAGATGTGCTGGAAGGCATGGCGGCAGCCAGTCAGAAATACGAGATCCTGTTTCTGGATGCAGCTGATGAAGTGCTGGTGAAGCGTTATAAAGAAACGAGAAGGACCCATCCGCTGGCACGCGGCGGCCGCGTGGACCGCGGGATCGCACAGGAGCGTGAGAAACTTGCGTTTCTGAAGCGTCATGCAGACTATATCATCGATACCAGCAAACTGCTCACAAGAGAGCTTAATATGGAGCTGGAAAAGATTTTTGTGGAAGGCAGAGAGTTTAAAAGCCTGGTTGTGACGGTACTCTCTTTTGGATTCAAGTACGGAATTCCGGCGGATGCCGATCTGGTATTTGATGTGCGTTTTCTGCCGAATCCGTATTATATCGATGAACTGAAAAAACAGACCGGAAATGACAAACCGGTGCAGGATTACGTAATGGGATTTGATGTTTCCCATGTATTTTTAAATAAACTGACGGATATGGTGCAGTTTCTGCTGCCGAACTATGTGCAGGAAGGAAAAAATCAGCTGATCATCGGCATCGGCTGTACAGGCGGCAAACACCGTTCTGTGACACTGGCAAATAAGCTGTTCGAAAGCCTGAGTCTCCAGAATGATTACGGCATTCGCATCGAACACAGAGATATCGGGAAATAACGGAGGATGCCATGTCATTTTCAAGTGGAGTGAAGGACGAATTATCCAGACACCAGACGTTGGCACGCCATTGCCAGATTGCCGAGATCGCGGCGATCATCAGCATGTGCGGCGGTGTTTCCATATCCGAAAAAGATCATTACAGTTTAAAAATCCAGACAGAAAACGTATATGTTGCAAGAAAGTACTTTACATTATTGAAAAAAGCATTTAATATAGAAGTTGAAGTTTCAATCAGGCAGGGTACATTTTCAAAAGGAAGCCGTACATATACGGTGGCGGTGTTGAACCATGAAGATGCGATACGTATTCTGAAGGCGGCCAGGCTGTTCAATGCGGATATGGAAATTGAGGAGCAGTTTTCTATCTCGGACAATCTGGTGATTCAAAAAACATGCTGCCGACGGGCTTTTATACGAGGTGCTTTCCTGGCGGCGGGTTCCATCAGTGATCCGCAGAAATTTTATCATTTTGAAATCGTATGTGCGACGGTTCACAAAGCAGTTCAGCTTCAGGAGATCATGAATGATTTTGGCGTGGACGCGAAGATCGTACAGCGAAAAAAGCATTTTGTAGTGTATCTCAAAGAAGGATCCCAGATCGTAGATATGTTAAACGTGATGGGAGCTCATGTTTCTTTAATGGAGCTTGAGAATGTACGCATCTTGAAGGAGATGCGTAACTCAGTCAACCGCAAGGTCAACTGTGAGACAGCCAATATTCATAAAACAGTAAGTGCGGCAGTCAGACAGATCGAAGATATCCGCTATATTCAGCAGAAGATCGGTTTTGAGCAGCTGTCCGAGGGACTTGCAGAGATTGCAAGGCTGCGTCTGGAGCAGCCGGAGGCAACGCTCAAAGAGCTGGGGATGATGCTTTCAACCCCGGTCGGAAAGTCCGGCGTAAATCACAGACTGAGAAAATTAAGCGATATTGCGGAAACGCTAAGAGATAATGAGGAGGAAAATTATTATGATTAAGAAACCGATTACCATTCAGATTCCAAGTGGGCTGGAAGCAAGACCGGTAGCACTGCTTGTTCAGGTTGCCAGCCAGTTTGAAAGTGATATCTATGTAGAGAGCGAACAGAGACGCGTCAATGCAAAGAGTATCATGGGTATGATGACATTAGGACTGACATCAGGGGAAGACATCATGGTGTCTGCCAGCGGTGAAGATGAGCAGGAAGCAATTGCAAACATCGAGAAATACTTAAGCGGCAAGGCAAATTAAATACAAACTGCAAAAGAAAATGTGCAGCCCCGATTTTTTCGGGGCTGTTTTTATACAGGGAGGTAGCAGTGCTATGACCGATATTATGCTGGTAGACGATGAAGTACTGGCACTGGAATATCTGAAAAACATGGTGGATTGGGAAAGAAACGGCTATCATGTGGTGGGATGTGCGACGAGTGGGAAAAAGGCTCTGGAACTTTTTGACAGGACGCATCCGCAGATCGTGATCTCGGATATCCGCATGCCGGGAACGGATGGTCTGGAGCTGACAAGACAGATCAAAGAAAAAGACAAAGAAACCGTTGTGATCCTGCTTTCGGCGTACCGTGATTTTGATTATGCTCAGAAGGGAATCCGCTACGGCGTATCCAATTATCTTCTGAAACACGAGCTTTCTTCGGAACTGATTCTAAAAGAGTTGGAAGAAGTGAAAGAAAAGCTGGAGAGAGCAGGCAATAAGAAAAAAATATATCAGAAATATTTTATGAATCAGCTGATCTACCATCGGGTGACAGCAGAAGAACTGGATGAGAGCATTCCGGGCAACCGCTTCTTTCTTCTGCTTCTCCACAAACGTAATCCGGTCATTCAGGGTGAGTTTGCCGAGACAAGGTGGACCGAAGAAGAGCAGGAGGCTGTGCGGAACATTCTGGAAGAGAGCCTGGAAAATATTGTGTTTTATGCGGCAGATGTGCAGATCACGGAGAATAACTGGATTTTACTTTACCGCATTGAAAATACAGCGAGCAAATACATGGTGAACAGTCTGATCCTGCGAAAATGCCATCAGATCGCAGATCAGCTGGAGCGGTGTTTGCAGATACATTTTAACATGGTCTACAGCTACGAGATCACACCGGAGGAGATCAGTGAGACTTTCCGCACCATATCACGCCAGATCCGCTATTCCGTGTTCTGGGAAGATGAGGCGATCTGTGCAATGGAAAAAATGCCGGAAAAAGAAAAGAAAGCAATCTGGGGCGAACAGATCCGCATGCTGCGGGAAGCGACCTATGGTTCAGAAGAGGAGCTGGAAAGGCAGATCGAAGCAATTTTTTCGGGAATCCGGGAAAAGGAAGATCTGGAAGACTGCAAAACGCTCCTGCCTTCGTTAAGCAATCTGCTCGGAGAACTGTGCGAGAGTGAAAACTGCAAAGAGATCAATCTGAAAGAACCGCTTTATACGATCCGTGAGATGGAACAGTATTATTGCAGGAATTTTTCGTACATACAGCAGAAATGTGCAAGAAAAGCCCGGCTTGGTTATTCCAGAACGGTGCTGGATATGATCGATTATATCGAAAAGAATTATCCACAGGAGTTAAGCCTGGAGCTGCTCGGCGAGAAATTTCATATGAACGGGGTATATCTCGGACAGATCTTTAAAAAAGAAACCGGACAGACCTTTCTGAAATATCTGACCAATGTAAGGATTTCCGAGGCAAAGCGTCTGCTGCGGGAAGAGAACAGTACGGTCGCAGAAACAGCACAGATGGTCGGATACCGCACAAGCCAGTATTTCAGCCAGATCTTTATGCGGAACGTAGGGATGAAGCCGCAGGAATATAAAAAACAGAGGGAAGAATGAAAAAGGAGAGAAAGAAAAGAGGCGGAAAACATTTAAAAGGGCGGATCCTGCGGAGCATTTCTCTGATTCTGATATGTTCCATGATTTTGAGTACGCTGATCGGCTACCTGTATTTTAATCAGGTGGTGCGAAAACAGAGAGTGGAGGAGGAGAAAAACCGTCTGATGCAGGTTGGCAGCCAGATCGCATTTCAGGCGGAGGATAACCGCCGGTTTGCACAGAGTATTCTGGTGGATGAGCAGCTGCAGTACCTTCTGGAAGAGAACGTCAAAGGGAATGAATTCCGCAGGCAGAGCCAGTATGACAAGGTGACAAAACGGCTGGTGTTTTATAACAATCTGCGTACTTATCTGGAGGGGTCCATTCTGCAGATGGCAGACGGAAGCTTTTTCGGAAGCAGTTACAGTGCCATGGATACGGACTATCTGGAACAGAAGCTGCAGCAGAGGGAATTGCAGGAGTATACAGAAAAAGAAGACTGGGTTTATTCCAATCCGTATTACGACAGTGACTCCGGAAATGATAAAAGGCGGATCTGTTATGCGATCCCGATGTACGATAAACGCCGTTACGGTCATCTGAAAGCGACCCTCTATCTGGAAATGAACCTGGAATATTTCCTGACGCAGGTGAAGGCTTATGCAGAGACACAGGATCTGGTTGCCCTGATCGGAAATGGTTCGGAAATTCTGTATCAGAAAGATAAAAAGAATGTGCTGCGGAATGCCATAAAAGAAAAAGAGCTGGATCAGGAGAACATTTACCATACTTCCAACGGTTATCTGATCTGCATACCGGTAGAAGGGACCGGGTGGAAGCTCTGTACGTTTCTTACTCATGCAGATCTTCTGAAAAACAGCAGTTTTGTGCTGGAATTTTTTGTGCTCTCCTTTTTACTTTGTGTAGGACTGGTGCTACTCGTTGTTTCCAGGATCCTGGAGAATATGGTGCGTCCGGTGACGGAACTGTCAAAGCAGATGGAACGCACGGAGTATGGCAAACAGCAGCCGATCCACATTGTCCATACCGGCGATGAGATCGAGATTTTATATCAATGTTTCCAGGATATGATGACGGAGCTGTACAAAGGAGAGCAGGAACGTATTGCCTATGAAAAACAGAAACGTGACATGGAATATGACATTACGCTCTCTCAGATCAATCCACATTATCTCTATAATGTATTAAATACAGTAGTATATTTATCGGCGGCCGGAAAAAATCAGGATGTAGTGAAGATCGTACACTCCCTGATCTATACGCTGCATGAGACTTTAAAAGTCGGGGATGGAAATGTAGAGACCACCATTGAAAAAGAACTGGAATTGACGAAATGCTATCTGGATATTCAAAGATACCGCTATCCGGATGTATTTCAGGTGGAAGTAAAATGCGAAGAGGGATTAAAGGACTGCCTGGTGCCGAAAACCATGATCCAGCCGCTTGTGGAAAATGCAATCCTGCACGGAATCCTGCCGACGGAAGCGTCCGGAAAAATCTGGATCATCATTCAGAAGCAGGGAGGAAAACTCTGTGTTATGGTAAAAGATGAAGGGATTGGTGTCAGCAAAGAACAGCTGAAGCGGTTTAAGCAGGGAGAGACCATGGCAGAAAACAAGACACGAAAACACATTGGTGTGGAGAATGTCCGTGACCGTATTCGCTACCTGTACGGAGAAGGCTTTGGAATGGAGATACAAAGCACACAAGGAAAAGGAACGACAGTCATTCTGACACTTCCGGTAAAAAGAGCGGAGGAAAAAGAAAGATGAAAATGAGAAAAATCGGAAGGATTCTGACAGTGATGTTTTTGACCGGAGGTCTGATGACCGGATGTCAGAAAAAGCAAACCGTGGTTTTACCGGAAAAAGAGCAAAAAGAAGAGGCAACAGAAACCGAGAGCAAAAACAAAGAAACACAGGAAATTTCTTTTGACGAAGAACTTCCGAAAGATTACGAAGGGACACTGACCATGTGGGGGTGGGATACCGACTACTATCAGACGGTTACACAGGCGTTTCAGGAGATTTATCCAAATGTCACATTTGAGTATACTTCCGTTGAACACAAAGACCTGCCCCAGAAATATGAGACAGCACTGATCGTTGGAGGAGAGCTTCCGGACATTGCCTGGTCCGTCATTGATTTCAGAGGGGAAGTGTTTGAGCTGGACATGTGGGAACCGCTTGAGCAGGAACCGTACAATTTTCGCCTTTCGGAAGTTTGTGAATATCTGCATCCGCATATGGTCAACAGCAAAGGAAATGTCTGTGGGATTGAGCAGTCACTCTCGCCGGCTGGGCTGGCGTATCGCCGGGATCTTGCAAAAAAATATCTCGGTACGGACGACCCGGAAGAGCTGGAGGAGATGATGCCGACCTGGGAAGCGTTTATTCAGAAAGGGAAGGAAGTTTACGAAAAAAGCAATGGTGAGGTCTATATGTGGTTTTCACTTGAAGATATCCGACAGTTTACGCAGGAGCAGTCTGATACTGCCTGGGTAAGTGACGGAAAGATCGATGTAAAAAACGTTTTTGACCGTTCCATATCGCTGGCCACCCGTTTCCGTGACGAGCATATTTCCGACAATCTGATCGCCTGGACACCGGCATGGAATGAGGCACTTCGGGAAGACGAGCATATTTTTACTGCCTGTGCAACCTGGTCCGTCAAATTCAGCATTGAATCAAGCGATCCGCAGCAGAAAAATCTCGGACGCTGGGGGCTGATGAGTGCACCGGAGGGAAATGCCAACTGGGGTGGGACAAGTATGGGGATCACAAAAACCTGCAAAGATAAACGTCTGGCGTGGGAATTTCTGAAATTTGCGACACTTTCGACCGAAGGGGCAAGGACACTAAACTCCATGGGACTTATGACTACGGCAAAAAAGCCATACGAAGAAGATCCGTCCCTGAAAAGCTATAAAAGCCGCTGGTTCGGAAATCAGGATCTTGGCATCTACTATATGGATCACATCATACCAAACATCAAAACGCGTGCACTCACGCCACAGGATGGCATGATACATGATAGCCTGAGCCTGGTTTTAAATGCCCTGAATCAGGATGAAAACCTTTCGGCAGAGGAAGCCGAGGAACTTTTAAGAGAAGAACTGCAAAAAGAGCTGAAAGATATTACCGTATATTAAAAAATGCAGAAAGCTGCGACGCACGGAACAATCCGCAGGCATCATAGTTGGGGACTTTTGCCCCCAACATCCTTTCAGCTTATTATAAAACAAAAGCGGAATGCCTTTCCGAAGCATTCCGCAAATGTTAAAATAAGAGGGAGTTATGAAAAAGAAAAATTGTCTAAAGTGTTTCTTGCTTTGACAGTTATTATAATAAAATGAAAATATGAAATCCATGTGTTGTGATTGTGAAGAAATCGTGAATAGATTTTGAACGTTTATGAAAGAATTTGACGAAATACAGAAAAAACGGTGACCGAATTGGACGGATTGACTGTTTAAGAACGAAAGTGAAAGAAAAATGATGATGAGTTTGAAGTATTATGCATAAAAAAGATAGAAAAAGAACGAAAAAGACGGAAAAAGAAAGGAGAGTGTGACGGTGAATTATAAGATATTAGTTCAATATGATGGAACACGTTACGAAGGATGGCAGAGACAGGAGCGTACCGGATCCACCATTCAGGGAAAGATCGAAGCGGTTCTGTCCAAAATGTGCGGGGAAGAAGTGCAGATCCAGGGAGCCGGACGCACGGATGCGGGGGTGCATGCAAAAGGGCAGGTGGCAAATGTACATCTGAAGGAACGGGTCGATCCGCAGGAAGTGAAACAGTATCTGAACCGTTATCTGCCGGAAGATATTGCCGTATCCGAAGTGACAGAAGTTCCGGAGCGTTTTCACAGCAGACTGAATGCCACCGGGAAGATTTATGTTTACCGGATCGCCACCGGAGAAGTCAAAAAGGTATTTGAGCGGCGTTATATCTATGATTTCGGAGAAAAGCCGGATGTCCATCTGATGCGTCAGGCAGCAGAAATCCTCACAGGGACGCATGATTTTAAGAGCTTCTGTTCCAACAGGCGGATGAAAAAATCAACGGTGCGGACAATCTACAGCATTGATCTGAAAGAAAAAGAAGGGGAAATCGTGATCACATACACCGGAAACGGTTTTCTGCATCACATGATCCGGATTCTTACCGGGACTCTGCTGGAGGCGGGGATGAAAAAGAGAAGTCTTTCCTCCGTGGCAGAACTGCTGGAAGTCAGAGACCGCGAAAAGGCAGGATTTACGGCACCGGCAAAGGGACTTACCCTTGAGAAGGTCTTATATTCTCCTTTACAAAAAGAAAGCGAAACATTATAATAAAAAACAGGGTTTCCGGCAGGATACCGGAAAATAAACAGTTTAGAGGAAAGGAAAACCATATGAAAAAAATATTGGATCTGATTTCAGAAGAGGTTGTCAAAGCGTTTGAAGAAGCCGGCTACAGTGCCGATTTTGCAAAAGTGACGCTTTCCAACCGTCCTGATTTATGTGAATATCAGTGTAATGGTGCACTGGCAGCAGCAAAAACCTACAAAAAAGCTCCGATCATGATCGCAAATGATGTTGTGGCAAAACTGAAGGAAAACGGTATTTTCCAGGAAGTACAGGCAGTCAGTCCGGGCTTTATCAACTTGAAGCTTTCCGGAGATTATCTGGCAGAGTATTTAAAACAGATGCAGGCAGATGAAAATCTTTCCGTAGAAAAAGCAGAGCATCCAAAGAAGATCATCCTGGACTACGGCGGACCAAACGTGGCAAAACCGCTGCATGTCGGACATCTGCGTTCTGCGATCATCGGTGAGAGCATCAAACGTCTCGGACGTTTTATGGGTCATGAGATGATCGGGGATGTACATCTTGGAGACTGGGGTCTGCAGATGGGACTGATCATCACAGAGCTGCATGAGAGAAAACCGGATCTGGTTTATTTTGATGAGAGCTATACCGGAGAATATCCGGAAGAACCGCCATTTACGATCAGCGAGCTGGAAGAGATCTACCCGACTGCAAGCGGAAAATCCAAAGAAGATGAAGCCTACAAAGAAGCTGCCATGCAGGCAACCTATCAGCTTCAGCACGGTCACAGAGGTTATCAGGGTATCTTAAAACACATCCTGAATGTATCCGTAACAGACTTGAAGAAGAATTACGAACGTCTGGATGTATCTTTTGATCTTTGGAAAGGCGAGTCCGATGCACAGCCGTACATCCCGGATATGGTAAAATACCTCAAAGACAACGGTTATGCCTATATCGATGACGGGGCACTTGTAGTAGATGTCAAAGAAGAGTCTGACACCAAGGAAATCCCGCCGTGCATGATCCTGAAATCTGACGGGGCTTCCCTCTATAATACGACAGACCTTGCGACGATCATCGAGCGAATGAAACTGTATCATCCGGATGAGATCCTCTACGTGGTAGACAAACGTCAGGAACTGCACTTTATCCAGTGTTTCCGCTGTGCAAAGAAGGCAAAACTGGTAGAGGATGATACCAGACTTACCTTCCTTGGCTTCGGCACGATGAACGGCAAAGACGGAAAGCCGTTCAAGACACGTGACGGCGGCGTTATGCGTCTGGAAAACCTGATCAAAGAGATCAACGAAGAAATGTATCGCAAGATCATGGAAAACCACGAGACCGATCCGGAAGAAGCAAGAAAGACTGCACAGATCGTCGGACTTTCCGCAATCAAATACGGAGACCTTTCCAACCAGGCATCCAAAGACTATGTCTTTGACGTAGACCGCTTCACTTCCTTTGAAGGAAATACCGGTCCATACATTCTGTATACGATCGTGCGTATCAAATCCATCCTGGCACGTTATCAGGCAGAAGGCGGTTCTCTGGAAGGAATCACCATCCAGACACCAAACAGTGAGAGCGAGAAAGCTCTGATGCTGGCATTGTCCAAATTCAATGCAGTTATGGAAAATGCTTTTGAAGAACTGGCACCGCATAAAATCTGTGCTTATATTTATGAGCTGGCAAATGACTTCAATCATTTCTATCATGAAGTCAAGATCTTAAGCGAAGAGAACGAAGAAAAGAAAAAAGGTTACCTGGCACTTCTGATGCTGACAAGAGATGTGCTTGAGAGCTGCATCCATGTACTTGGATTCACATCACCGGAGAGAATGTAGGAAGTGTAAAACACGGAACTCGCGGAGCCTTTATCTTAGTCGGAGATAAGATAAAAATCAGACACTGTGGCGAAAAGCGTCATGGTGTCTCTTTTTTTGCAGTTTTCTGCGTTCGAAAGATCGGCAAAAAAACAAAAAAGAAGTATGCAGCCCTTTTTGGAAACATAGGATGTAAAACAGGACAGGCATAGAAAGAAAACATGCCGGGAAAGGAAACATGCTATGATTTTGAAAAAAAGGATCTTGTATTCAAAACGAAGAACAAGGCGGTATCATCGAAAAGAACCGGCAGCAGATAAGAAGAAAAAAATGTATAGATTTTTGGCTGCATTGTGGGGAGTGTTATCCGCAGGCATTTTGCTTTTCGGATACGTGGCAGGAGCCAGGAGCCGTCATATCACAATGAACGGGCCGGTACATATTTTACTGGAAGAAGAGGAAGAACAGACGGAGAATATCGAAGTAAAGCCGGGAGAGCAAATAGAAAAATCTGCCTGGGTCACCGTTGAAAAAAGTGAAGAGAAGGTGCAGGTGCGGATCAAAGTACTGGCAGACGGGATCATGGCACCGCAGCAGAGAGATCTGTTAGAAAACATTCAGATGAATGAAAACTGGTTCTATTGCGAAAAAGATGGCTATTTTTACTGTGCAGAAAAACTTTGTGAAGGAAAAAAAGTACATTTTCAGGCAAAAATCACAGTCCCCCCAAAATGGAAAGAATGGACAGAAGATCTGCAGTTTCGACTGGAGCTGGCAGCTGACGGAGTATAATTTACATACATAAAAACTTATTGTTGACATTATATCACTTTTACATTATAATAGCAACATATCAAAGAAAAATCTGTTTTTCAATGCCGTTCGGCAGGAAAATCCAATGAAAAAAGAAAATAAGGAACCTGTGCGAAGCGGCTTGAAAAAACTGCTTGGGTTTGTGTATACTGAATTCGGACAGACTGCTTCGTACAAACAAAAGAAAGGGGCAGTCTTATGCAAAAACAAAAGAATCAAAAGCAGATTGTATACGCAGATGTAGCTATTCATGATATGCCGCTCAGGAGTCTTCTGTATATTGGCAGGACATATGAGCAACTTGTACCGGTAAGAGAACGTTACAGAAAAGAAATGGTAAAACTTCCAATGCCGGAGTTTTACACTTTTTATAATGGAACAGAAAAGTTAAAACAACAAGATGCGAAAACTTTAAAAAAATGGCTCAGACTTGCAGTCAGGGCAGATAATATCGGACAATTTGAGAATGCCATATCAGAGTAATATGAGGGCGAAAGAACAAAATCAGGAGCAGGTGCAGTGCAAAAAGCAAATGGAACATCTGTTGAATCACCATGGTTATTTTCTGATCCGCAGGATAGGACAGGGGAGGACAGGAGCAGTATGGCTTGTGTTTCACCAGGCAACCGGTGCTTTGCGAGCGGCAAAAGCCATCTTTGCGGCTTCACAGAAAGTAGCTCTTCTACGGGCATGGGCAAGTATGGAGCATTCCGGACTTGTGAAAATTTATGATCTTTTACAGGAGCAGGAGATGTGCTGTTTTATTATGGAGTATCTTGAAGGAGAGAGCCTGAAAGAGCATATCCTTACGACAGGAGAAAAGAAAAAAAGAATTTCCGGGAGAAAAGCAGCGAAATGGGGGATAGAGCTGTGCGATGCACTGTACTGCCTTCATATGTCACAGCCGGCGATTCTTTATCAGGATTTAAAACCTTCCAATGTGGTTCTGACAAAAGAGGGAAGATTAAAACTCATTGATCCGGACGGGGCGGGTTTCCAGAACGACGATTTTTGCATTATGGGTACCAGAGGATTTATGGCACCGGAACAGGAGCAGCAGAGGAGTCTTGATGCGAGAACGGATATCTACGCTCTTGGCAGGACATTGCAGTGGATTTTAGAAAAAAAGCAGCGGAAAAGAAAAAAGAGTTATTCTCCGCTTGGACGGATTCTGGAAAAGTGCACAAGACAGGATCCGGATGAACGGTTTCAAAATGTTGCAGAAGTGAAAAAAGCATTCAGAGATTATCTGCACATTACAAGAAGGATGAGCCTGTTTTCAGCTCTGATGATCATTACCGTATCCGTACTTGGAAGCATCGAAATTTCCATTCAGGATGAGCAGAAACGAGAACAGTTATATCAAACTTATTTAAGTCAGAAAGACATATCAGATTACAAATCAGCAATATTCTTATTTCCCGGTCGGGAAGAAGGTTATCAGCAATTTTTAGAAAGTATCATGGAAGACGGACAGATGGATCGTCAGGAACACCAGGAACTTATGTCGCTTCTCTTCTATACGGAAAGTGATCTTCAGAAAAACAGGAGAGCTTATCATCGTTTCGCAGGGCAATTATCTGTCATCTATCACTTTTTTTATGCGGAAAATGGCGGAGAACAATATGCAGAAAACTGGATTGAAAAATTTATAAAAACGAAGGATGATACACAAAAAGATGGTGCAGCAAAAGATAAGGTGCCGCAGAAAGCGACGATAAATGAAAGAATGGAACAACAGAAAAAAGAAGAGGAAGAAATGCAGCAGATAATGGATTTATACAGAGAATGGTTTCAGAAAAATGAGATTACAGAGGAAGAAGTACAGGAATGGAAACGGGGTGTGAGCAATCGAAAAGAAACAATGGAGTAAGCAAAAGGGCAGAATATGCAAAATGATATTTTTGATGGGAATATGTTGCTGTATAATTTGCTTTCATATTTTGAAAGTGAAAGCGGAAACAGGTGCCACAGAAAGAAGGAGAGAAGCAGTTACGAAAACCAGCGAAGAAGATCACGATAGAGAAAAAGTAAAAAACAGGAAAAAAGTGATCGTCTACGAGGCATATCCGAAAAACGGAAAAAAGATCTTTGACGATTCACGTAAAGTAGATCTGGAAGTGCGGGCACAGTGGGAAGGAGGTAAACCGGACGCAGAAGCCGCCGATCTGGTTGTGTGTGGCTATGCTGTTTCAAAAAATGTCGGGATCTGGCGAGTAGATGTGGAGTATGAAATTGCAGGGACCGATGCGGATGCGTACGTGTTGGAGTGCAGAAAGGCAGCTCTGGAGACAAAGGTGGAAATTGTGCCGAAAATTCTTCAAGTGTCGATCAGTGATGCAAACAAAGGGTATTTTGCGGACAACAAAACAGAAAATTTAAGATTTTCGGATGAAAAAAATGCGATTCAGATCAGTGGATTTATGAAAAACGGAGAGGCGAGCAATCAGCCGCCGGTAGGGTTTGTGATGCCGAAAGTCTGGATTGATGAGAACGTTTTACAGAAAGACAGTCCGATATATCAGAATGGACAGTATCTGGTATATCAGGGAGCTTTGACTTTAAAAGAAGAAGTCGCTGGCAAAAATGCCAATTATTGTTATGCTCCGGAAGATAAACGATATACTGCAAAAGGAAATGTTATTCTGGAGGAGACAGATCCAAATCCGGAAAATATAAAAATCAGGGCAAGATATGGAAAATGTGTGTATGATTCAAAAAGAAAGGTTTATCGTATCTCAAAAGGTGCTATTCTGGAAGCACAGCCGACAAAAGGAAGCGGATACAATCAGACAAACGTATCACAGCCTCTTTATGGAGAAGGAAGATGGAGTTTTGTGATGGAGCGTCGCCAAAAAAACGGGGAGCTGCAGGCGAGGTCAAAGAAAACAGAAATTTCATATGAAGTGGATGAGGAAGCACCGAGTGCAGAAGTCAGATTAAACGGAAAGAAACAGAAGCAGCTTTTTACATCGGATTTCTGTGTTTGCAGTGCAGAAAATGTGCAGGATGACACAGAGGGAGAAGTTCAGATTCAGTGGTATCTTGCAAGGGAAAAACTGGATGACGGACAGATCACACAGAAGCAGGGAGAATGGAGAGAAGGAAAGCAGATTGAGATTCAGGAAGAAGGAATCTGGTATCCGTATGTAAAACTGACAGATGCCTTTGGAAATGCCAGATATCTTCCGGTCGGAAAAGTTGTGATCGACCGTACATCACCGGAGATTGTCATACAGGGGATGCCGCAGAATCAGATTTTGCTTTCTGATTATAAAGTAAAGATTTCCCTGGAAGAATTTTATTTAAATCAAAAGAAGAGTTACATAAAGCTGTACAAAAGAACCGGAAGATCCGCAAAAGAAGAACAGCTTTTGGACATGCCTGTAAACTGGAAAAAGGGAAAGGCAGAATTGAAAGATAAGAAAAGCAGCGGCAGTAATACAGGGGAGAGCGGCGATGATGTATATCTGAAAGACGGCTGGTATCGGCTGAAAATCTATGCGGAAGATCTTGCAGGGAATCGGAAAGAGCAGGAAATCTGTTTTGCAGTGAACCGCTCTGGTCCGAAGCTTACGACGGATGCTTCCATGCAGAAATTTCTGAAACAGAAAACAGCACAGCAGGGACAGAAGTTAAAATTTCGGGTGTGGGATGTCAACAAAATGCAAAAGGAAGAGCTGCAATGCATATTTGACGGAAAAGCAAGAAATTTGGAAGAAGGAAAAGATTATCAGAAAAAATACAGGCCAACAGCAGAAGGATTCACGGAGTATGATTATGAAGTATCGGAGGCTGTTTTTGAAAAAGAAGGAAGGTACAGTCTGAAGCTTTTTCTGGAGGATGAAGCAGGACATCGGTTGTCGGAAAAAGAAAAAACATTATGCCGGGATTTTGCGATTGACCGGACACCGCCGATCTGTGTGATCGATCCAATAAAAGCAACAGAAAAAGGCTTTCAGGTTCAGACGATCTGCGAAGATAATGTTGATTTTGCAAAAATTTGGCTCTGCAAAAATGGCAGCCTGTATAAAGAGAGCAAAAATCCGGAAAGCAGCTGGGAGATCTCCTTTGGGCATGAAGAAAAATGGCAGCTGGAAGTTTTTGATACAGCCGGAAATAAAGAAGTGCGGTATCTTCTGAAAGAAGAGCTGGAAAAAGAACTCGAACGGAAAAAGCTGTTGCCGGAGAAGAAAGGGAAGCACAAGAACAGAATCTTTGAGACACAGAAACAGACAGAAAACGGAACACATGGGGAAAAGCAGAAAAAAGCCGGCTTTTTGCAGAAAGAGACGAATTCTTTATCAAACGAGCCGGAAAGACAGGAACAAGAAAAAGACAGGGATGAGGGACAGATGACAGTTACAGTAGTTTTTATAGTGCTGTCTGGTCTGTCAGGGATGCTGTATTGGGTTAAGCATCGACAAAAAGTGCAGATCTAGATTGTTCTGAACGGAAAAATATGCTATGATGGTTCAAAACTTAAGAGGTGATGGGCTTTGGAATATAAAATCATAGATCTTGTTTTTCCGATATTGGTACATTTTCTGGCATTGCAGCTTACTGGAATACTCGGCATTGGAGATGCGGCTTTTCAGACCATGCTGGCGGCCGTCATCACAATGCCATTGTTCTTCTGGCTCTACCGGAAAGATCAGAACCTGTGGAGAAAAGAAAAAAGAAAGATAACCTGGATACAGTGGATCATCGTGATCGTGGCGGCGGCCGGGCTGAATATTCTGTTTTCGGCACTGATGTCGTTTCTGGTATCGGATTATGGGATTACCAGTGAATCACAGGATGCCCTGCTCTCAAGCCGGATGCTGTTCCAGATCCTTGGAATGGGTATCGCGGTACCGGTCACAGAAGAGCTGATTTTCCGTGGACTTGTTTACCGCAAGTTGGAACGCTATGTTTCCGTAAAGAAGGCAGTTCTTTTGGGAGCAGCGATCTTTGCGGTTTATCATGGCAATTTGCTGCAGATCCTGTTTGCTTTTCCGATGGGGATCATCCTGAATCTGCTTTACCATCGCTACGAAGATCTGAGAGTGCCAGTCCTGTTTCATGCGGTCTCCAACCTGATGGCTGTTTTACTGACTGCAATTTAGACGGATCAGATCTGAGGTGATCCTTAACTTTACAGACGGAGAACAGCAAATTTGCATCAGTGGCGGGATGCAATCTCTATCTGACAGTAGTCTTTGGCAGATTACAGAGGTGCACAGAAGAATGTTGCATATATTTTTAAAATTCGCATAAGAAACAAAATAGACACAACTGGAAAAATATAGAAACAAAAGAAAAATAATAAATAAAAAATCAAAAAAATACAGTTTTAAAAGTGAATTCGCAAATAATCTGACAATTCAAAGAAAAATACGTCTTTACAAATGAAAAAAATGGGTGTATAGTCAATGACAAGATTTGAGAAAAAGTTGCATTAGCGAACACAGAAGTTAGCAGGATGCAGCAGGACATGGCAATCTGGTCAGTCCGCTTATCTGAACAGAATATTACAACTTAAGAAAGGAAAGACGTATGAGTACAGCAAAATTGAACGAAGCCGTTCAGACTCCTGGGCTGTATCAGCCGGAATTTGAACACGATAACTGCGGTATAGGAGCAGTCGTAAACATTAAGGGTGTCAAATCCCACGGAACCGTCGAAAATGCATTAAAGATAGTAGAAAATCTAGAACATAGAGCTGGCAAAGATGCCGAAGGAAAAACAGGTGATGGTGTAGGAATCATGCTTCAGATTTCACACAAGTTCTTCTCCAAAACCTGTGAGTCCCTCGGCATCTTTTTAGGTTCTGAGAGGGAATACGGAATCGGTATGTTCTTCTTCCCTCAGGATGAACTGAAAAAGAACCAGGCAAAGAAAATGTTTGAGATCATTGTGGAAAAAGAAGGTCTTAAATTTTTGGGATGGAGGGAAGTTCCGGTTGTTCCGGAAGTTCTCGGACACAAAGCACTGGAATGTATGCCGTGTATCATGCAGGGATTTGTAGCAAAACCAAAACACCTGGCAAAAGGTATTGATTTTGACCGCAGACTTTATGTGGTAAGACGTGTGTTTGAACAGAGCAATGACAATTCCTATGTGGTTTCTCTTTCAAGCAGAACGATCGTATACAAAGGTATGTTCCTGGTAGGACAGCTCCGTACCTTCTTCCGTGATCTGCAGGATGCAGATTATGAATCTGCGATCGCAATCGTACACTCCCGTTTCAGTACCAACACAAATCCGAGCTGGGAGAGAGCACATCCGAACCGCTTTATCGTACACAACGGTGAGATCAACACGATCCGTGGAAATGCCGACAAGATGCTTGCACGCGAAGAGACGATGTTCTCCGAGCATTTCAAAGGAGAGCTGCACAAAGTTCTGCCGGTTGTCAATACTTCCGGTTCTGACTCGGCAATGCTCGACAACACACTGGAATTTATGGTGATGAGTGGTATGGATCTGCCGCTGGCCGTGATGATCACGATCCCGGAACCATGGGCAAACAACAAGACCATGAGCCAGAGCAAAAAAGATTTTTATCAGTATCATGCAACGATGATGGAGCCGTGGGACGGACCGGCATCGATCCTGTTCAGCGACGGAGATGTGGTAGGAGCCGTGCTTGACCGTAACGGTCTGCGTCCTTCCAGATACTATATCACCGATGACGGTTATCTGATCCTCTCTTCTGAGGTCGGTGTGCTGGATATCGATCCGACCAGGATCGTGCTCAAAGAAAGACTGCATCCGGGCAAAATGCTTCTGGTGGATACGGTAAAAGGAAGAGTGATCGATGACGATGAACTGAAAGAAAGTTATGCAAAAAAGCAGCCGTATGGTGAGTGGCTGGATCGTTACCTGGTAAATCTTTCTGATCTGAAGATTCCGAATAAACGCGTGGAAGAGTACAGCGATGAGGAGCGTGCAAAACTCCAGAAAGCCTTTGGCTATACTTACGAAGAGTACCGTACTTCTATTTTAAATATGGCAAAGAACGGTGCAGAAGGTATCGCTTCCATGGGTATTGACACACCGCTGGCTGTTTTATCGGAATGTCATGTGCCGCTGTTTAATTATTTCAAACAGCTGTTTGCACAGGTGACGAACCCGCCGATCGATGCAATCCGTGAAGAAGTGGTAACATCCACGACCATTTACATCGGTGAGGACGGAAATCTGCTTCAGGAAGAGGCAAAGAACTGTCAGGTACTGAAGATTAACAATCCGATCCTGACAAATACCGACATGCTGAAGATTAAAAATCTGGATGTCGAAGGCTTTAAAGTAGCGGAAATTCCGATCACGTATTATAAGAACACAAGCCTGGAAAAAGCCATTGACTATCTGTTTGTCGAAGTAGACAGAGCACACAGAGACGGAGCAAACATCCTGATCCTGACAGACAGAGGCGTTGATGAAAACCGTGTGCCGATCCCTTCACTGCTGGCAGTATCCGCTGTGCATCAGCACCTTGTAAAGACGAAAAAGAGAACTTCACTTGCAATCGTTCTGGAATCCGGCGAACCAAGAGAAGTGCATCATTTTGCTACACTGCTTGGTTATGGTGCAAGTGCGATCAACCCATATCTGGCACTGGATACGATCCATCAGCTGATCGACAGCAAGATGCTGGATAAGGATTATTATGCAGCTGTGGAAGATTACAATCAGGCTGTCCTTAGCGGAATCGTAAAGATTGCTTCCAAAATGGGTATTTCCACAATCCAGTCTTATCAGGGATCTCAGATTTTTGAGGCAATCGGCATTGATAAAGAAGTGATCGATAAATATTTCACAAATACGGTCAGCCGTGTTGGTGGTATCACAATGAAAGATATTGCAGAAGAAACTGACAAACTGCATTCCGGAGCATTTGATCCGCTGGGACTGGATGTAGATGAAACACTGTACAGCATCGGACGGCACAAAATGAGAAGTGCCGGAGAACATCACCGTTACAATCCGCAGACCATTCATCTGCTGCAGCAGTCGACCTGGAGAGGCGATTACAACCTGTTCAAACAGTATACGAATCTGGTAGACAAAGAAGAGACCGGTTATCTGCGAAGCCTGATGGATTTTGATTATCCGGAAAAAGGTGTGCCGATCGAGAAAGTAGAGAGTGTCGAATCCATTGTAAAACGATTTAAGACCGGAGCAATGTCCTACGGTTCCATTTCTCAGGAAGCACATGAAACACTGGCAATCGCCATGAACCGTCTGCATGGTAAGTCAAACAGCGGTGAAGGAGGCGAAGATCTGGAGCGTATGATCGTTACCGATCCGAACAGGAATCGTTGTTCTGCAATCAAACAGGTAGCATCCGGACGTTTTGGAGTTACCTCCAAATATCTGGTCAGTGCACAGGAGATCCAGATCAAAATGGCACAGGGAGCAAAACCGGGTGAAGGCGGTCATCTGCCGGGCGGAAAAGTTTATCCGTGGATCGCAAAGACCAGACATTCCACACCGGGTGTGAGCCTGATCTCACCACCGCCTCATCACGATATTTATTCAATCGAGGATCTGGCAGAGCTGATCTACGATCTGAAGAATGCAAACAAAGACGCGAGAATTTCCGTAAAACTGGTATCGGAAGCAGGTGTCGGAACGGTTGCGGCCGGTGTTGCAAAAGCAGGAGCACAGGTCGTGCTGATCTCCGGTTATGACGGAGGTACCGGAGCTGCACCGAGAAGTTCCATCCACAATGCCGGACTTCCGTGGGAGCTCGGACTTGCAGAAACCCATCAGACGCTGATCATGAACGGACTTCGAAACAAAGTCCGCATTGAGACAGACGGAAAACTGATGAGCGGACGTGACGTAGCGATTGCCGCACTGCTTGGAGCAGAAGAATTCGGTTTCGCAACCGCACCGCTGATTACAATGGGATGTGTGATGATGCGTGTCTGCAACCTGGACACCTGTCCGGTCGGCGTGGCAACGCAGAATCCGGAGCTGAGAAAACGTTTCCGCGGCAAACCGGAATACGTGGAAAACTTTATGCGGTTCATTGCACAGGAGCTGCGTGAATACATGGCAAAACTGGGATTCTGCACCGTCGATGAGATGGTTGGACACAGCGAACTGCTGAAGAAGAAAGAACATGCTGCAAATGTAAACGCAGCAAAAGTAGATTTGAGCCGTATTCTGGAGAATCCATATGCAGGCAAAGGTATGAAAGTGACTTTCGATCCTTCTCAGGTATACGATTTCAAACTGGAAGAGACCGTGGATCAGACCATCCTGATGAAAAAACTGAAAGCTTCTCTGGAGAAAAAACAGAAGCGGAGTATTGAAGTCGATGTTACCAACATCAACCGTGCATTTGGTACACAGTTTGGTGCCGAGATCACAAAACGCTATGGGGATACGCTGGATGAAGATACCTACACTGTGAAATGTAAAGGCGCAGGCGGACAGAGCTTCGGAGCCTTTATCCCGAAAGGACTGACACTGGAGCTGGTCGGCGACAGCAACGACTATTTCGGAAAAGGGTTATCCGGCGGAAAACTGATCGTTTACCCACCAACCGGTGTGAAATTCAAAGAAGATGAAAACATCATCATCGGAAACGTGGCACTGTACGGTGCAACAAGCGGAGAAGTCTACATCAACGGTGTTGCCGGAGAACGTTTCTGCGTGCGAAATTCCGGTGCAAAAGCCGTCGTAGAAGGTGTCGGAGACCACGGATGTGAATATATGACGGGCGGACGTGTTGTTGTCATCGGAAAAGTCGGCAAGAACTTTGCAGCCGGTATGAGCGGCGGTGTTGCCTATGTTCTGGATGAAAACAACGATCTGTATACAAAAGTCAACAAGCAGATGGTTTCCGTTGAAAAACTTGGCAATAAATACGATGTGCAGGAATTAAAAGATATGATCGCAGAGCATACGGCATACACCAATTCTGCAAAAGGAAAAGAAATCCTGAATCATTTTGAAGAATACTTGCCGAAATTCAAGAAGATCATCCCGCATGATTATAACCGTATGATGATGGCAATCGTGCAGATGGAAGAAAAAGGTCTGAGCAGTGAGCAGGCACAGATTGAAGCATTTTATGCAAATAAAGCGAGATAGGAGGGAAAAGAAATGGGAAAACCAACCGGATTTTTAGAGTACGAAAGAAGAGTGAGTGAAGAGATCGCACCGCTTGAACGTATTAAAAATTTTAACGAATTTCATATCCCTCTGCCGCTGGAAAAACAGCAGCTTCAGGGAGCACGCTGTATGGCATGCGGAGTGCCGTTCTGCCAGTACGGAAAAATGATAAACGGCATGGCATCCGGCTGTCCGCTGAACAACCTCTGCCCGGAATGGAATGATCTTGTCTATACCGGAAACTGGGAACAGGCTTACAACCGTCTGATGAAAACACATTGTTTTCCGGAATTTACTTCCAGAGTGTGCCCGGCACTCTGTGAAGCAGCCTGCACCTGCAACTTAAACGGAGACCCGGTCTCCACAAAAGAGAACGAGCGTGCGATTATTGAGCGTGCCTACGAGACAGGACTTGTCAAGGCACAGCCGCCGAAAGTGCGTACCGGAAAAAAAGTAGCCGTGATCGGAAGCGGTCCGTCCGGACTTGCCGTTGCCATGCAGCTGAACCGCCGTGGTCATGAGGTGACTGTATTTGAGCGAAATGACCGCATCGGCGGCCTGCTCCGCTACGGAATCCCGAACATGAAACTGGAGAAATCTGTGATCGACCGCCGTGTCCGTCTGATGGAAGAAGAAGGTGTGATCTTTAAAACCAATGTCAATGTCGGTGTGGATGTCAAAGCAGCCAAACTTCTGAAAGATTTCGACCGTGTGGTACTCTGCTGCGGAGCATCAAACCCAAGAGATATCAAAGTGCCGGGACGAGAGGCAGAAGGCATTTATTTTGCCGTTGATTTCCTGAAAGGTGTGACAAAGAGCCTGCTGGATTCTGATCTGGCGGATCAGAAATTTGTTGCCTGCAAGAATAAGAAAGTGATGGTCATCGGAGGCGGTGATACCGGAAACGACTGTGTCGGAACAGCCATCCGCCTGGGTGCATCTTCTGTGGTACAGCTGGAGATGATGCCGAAAGCCCCGGATCAGAGAGCGGCAAACAATCCATGGCCGGAGTGGCCGAGAGTCTGCAAGACTGATTATGGCCAGCAGGAAGCGATTGCTGTATTCGGACACGATCCACGTATCTATCAGACCACGGTCAAAGAATTCATTGCCGATGACAAAGGCAGACTGAAAAAAGCAGTGCTGGCCAAATTACAGAGCAAAAAAGATGAGAAAACAGGTCGCATGATGATGGTTCCGGTGGAAGGGAGCGAATGGACAGTTGAAGTGGATGTCGTACTGATCGCAGCCGGTTTTCTTGGCTCACAGAAATATGTGACCGATGCCTTTAAAGTAGATCTGACACCGCGTACGAACGTGGCAACGGAAGCAGAGAAATATCAGACTTCCGTAAAGAATGTCTTTACGGCAGGTGATATGCACCGGGGACAGTCTCTGGTTGTCTGGGCGATCCACGAAGGAAGGGAAGCGGCCAAGGCGGTAGATGAATCCCTGATGGGATATACCAACCTCGTTTAAAGAAAAGGAACGCAAAAAAACGGGGCAGATCATTCTGCCCCAAGTTCCAGCATCACACTGGCGATATACCATCCGTCTTTAATCTCTCTGGTGGAGATTCCGTTGTAACGGCGGACGATATCATCGATGATCTGACGGCCAAGCCCATGCTGCTTTTTATCCGCCTTGGTCGTGCGGATGGTAAGTGCCTTGTCTTGCATGGAAGGATCCATTTTGTTTCGAATGGTCAGGGAGAGATAATCCTTGACCATTTTCATTTCAATCACAATTTTCGGATCTTCAATTTTTCTGGATGCTTCGATCGCATTGTCCAGAAGATTCGCAACAAGAGAACAGAGATGGTGATCGGGGATCGACAGATGTGGCGGCAGTACGATCTGAATATCCATCGGGATCTGATACTTATGAGCCGTGGCGTATTTAAGGTTGATCAGCTGAAGCTGGATGCGGCTGCTGTATTCGCTTGTCATTTGCCATGGACAGTGCAAGCCTTCTTCAGTACGCAGCAGAAGAGATCACTTCCTTTTAAAAGCAGGTTTTGGAAATAAAACCTGAAAAAATTTCCTTCTTAACACAAAAAAAAAAAGACTGAAAAATCCGAATTTTCAGGCAAAAAAGGCTTCATGCTACACAGGCATGGAGCCTTTTTCTGTGCTTGACAGACGTTTTTAAATATGTTACCAATATAAAACGTAAAGTAGTTTAGACTAACAAAAGAAAGCTGAAACGTACAAAAATTACAAGTATACAAATAGATATACCGGAAAAGCTGTGCGGTGTGAGGCTGACATGGAGGAGAATAAAATGAGACGAAGATTTCTGGCGTTTGTGTGCTGTTTCGGTATGCTGGCATCTTTGCTGCCGTGCAGTGTAAAGGCAAATGGGAGAACAACGAACGTAAATCTGCTGGAAACACCGGAAGAAGTGGCAGAAGTGTTTTACAGGCAGAATGCATCTCTTAGAAAGAGTAAGGGGGTCACGGCACAGGATCAGAAAAATGAGATCCGCAAACGAGTGATCGTAGAGAGTGCACAGACTCTGGAAAATACATACGGAGCAGTAAAGAGTTATTACTATACCGTGGGTGGCTACCAGATCTTACTGTATGACAGTGCAGATCAGGCAGAGCTTGCAGTGACAAACCTGAAAAAAGATTACCCGGAAGTACACATTTTCCAGGATATCCCGGTCACACTGGAAGAGGCAGCAAGAGACGGCGATGCAGATGTGCAGGTGGAAAGCGAAGCACAGGATGCAGCCGAAAAAGAAGATGAGAGCGAAGCTGAGACCGAAGTCCAGGCATTTGACGGTATCCATATGATGGGGATGGACAAGTTAAAGGAAGAAGCAAAGGACTGGAGCGGCGATGCAACCGTCGCAGTCATCGACAGCGGAATCGATGAGGACCATCCGTGGTTTACGACAAGACTGGATCGTAAAAACAGTGTCAATCTGGCAGCAGACGGTTTAGGCAAAGATGCATACAATGATCCGAACCAGGGACACGGCACACACGTTGCCGGCATCGTAACCCAGGCAACACCGGAGCAGGTACAGATCATGGCCGTGCGAGTATTTGATCTGACCGGTTCTGCTTCTTACACAACGATCACCCTCGGTGTGGATTATGCCGTACAGCATCATGCCGATGTCATCAACATGAGCCTTGGATTTGAGATCCTGCCGGGATTTGAAAGCGATGACACCGATCTGATGGATGAAGCCTTTGCAAGAGCCTTAAAAGCCGGCACAACGGTCTGTGTGGCATCCGGAAACGAATATACCGATACGGCAAGAAGTTATCCGGCAAGCAGCCGATGGACAATCGCAGTCGGATCTCTGGAACCGGATAAAGACGGAAATTCTTACATTCGCTCTGATTTTTCCAACAACGGAACCCTGCTTGATTTTGCAGCACCGGGCAGAAATATTTTCAGTGCATGGATCGGAGAAGGTGAGACGACTCAGATTGCAAGCGGAACTTCCATGGCAACCCCGCATCTGGCAGCTGCAGCAGCCTATGTCAAAATGAAGCATCCGGATTACAATCAGAGAGAAGTTTACTCCGTTTTCCGTGAATATGCCGTAGATCTTGGTGAACCGGGCAAAGATACCGAGTTCGGATACGGATACGTGGATTTCACAGACTACGCGAACGAAGACCAGAACACAGCGAAAAAATATCAGGCGATCACCGCACCGGCACAGATCAATAAGACCATGAACGATCTGGATAAGCCATTTACGATCGATACAGAGCTTTCCAGAGGAAACGGGATCTTAAGCTTTGCAAGCACCGATGAGAAAGTAGCAAAAGTAAACGGCAGTCAGGTTCAGGTAACGGGAGTCGGTAGCTGTGAGATCGTGATCACCGCATCCGAAACTGATCAGTATTATCAGACCGAAGAGAGGGTAAGGATCCGTGTGGAAAAAGGACAGCAGACCATCAACGTTCCGGTGACCGAATACCACAAATACCTCTCCGATAAAAACTTCAAGGTAACGGCAAGCATCGAAAAACCGGGTGACGGCAAACTGGTATTTCTGGCAAACGAAAACGATGTGCTGGAAGTGACCGAAGATGGCTATGTCACCATTTCAGGAACCGGTACAACACAGATCTACGCAGTGGCAAAAGCAAGCGACAATTTTGTAAGACAGGTCAGCGATGCAATCACTGTCACCGTAGAGGAAGATCCGAAACTGCAGCCAAAGCCGGACAACAGTCAGAATCAGAACGAAAATACAGATCATAATCAGCAGAATCCGGGAACTACCGTGTCGCTGAAAAAGGCAGTGATCCGCAAAGTGCAGCCGAAAAAAGCACAGGTCAAAGTAACCTGGAAAAAACAGGCGGCAGCAGGCAGCTACGAGATCCGTTATGCACTTAAGAAAAACATGAAAAATGCAAAGACGGTGAAGGCAAACGGCAAAAAGAGCAGCATTACCATCAAAAAGCTGAAATCAGGTAAAAAATATTATATACAGGTACGAGCTGTGAAAAAGAACGGCACCGCAGTGAAAAAGGGAGCATGGAGCACGAAAAAGAGCGTCCGTGTGAAATAGAAAAGTACAGGAAGAAATCTTTGCAGAGAAAGGAAGAAAAGCATGAGAAAGAAATTTGGTTATCAGGCAATGGCAGCGATCTTTGCAGCGGCAATGATCGTATCCGGAGCCGGAATGTATCAGACAACGGCAAAAGCAGCCGAAGGGCAGATCCGGACACCGCAGCAGAAAACAGCGGTCGAAACACAGGAGTCTGCAAAACTGAAGGCAGAAGCCGCATCCGTAGATCCGACCGAGGACGGAGAATACACTCTGACCTTTGAGGCAAAACAGGAAGGCAGCGACGAAGAATCCATGCTGGCAGGCTATTTTGACCCGAAAGCAAAACTGACCGTTGAAAACGGAAAAATGTATGTAACCTTTTTAAATACCAAGCTTTCCAGCTTTCTTCTTGATTTCACAGTGGCATCAGACGGAACGTATGCACAGACTGAGAAGACCGGTTTTGGTGAACCGGACGAAACCGGAAATTACGCCATGTACGAGTATAAAATGGAGATCACAAAGCCCTCCGAAGTAAACAAAGGAGCGGCACTTGTTTCAGCCATGGGTGGTCAGAACAGCGACATTGGAAATTTTGACAAATACCTCAAGACGGACTTCACTTTCCTGACACTGGAAAAAGGCTGGAACGGATACGATGCATCCAAAACAGAAGACAAACCGACCGGAGCAGCAGCACTCAACGAAGCACTTCGCGATTATGGCATGGACAAAGACAATGACGGAATCGTTACAGCAGAAGAAGTAGCTCAGTATGGCGGAACCACACTGGATTTAAGTGAGTGCAACTTAAGCGAGATCGGACTTCTGCGTTATCTGCCATCTCAGATTGTAACGTTAAATCTCTCAAACAATGAGATCACAGCGATTCCGGAAGGACTGCTGGATAACCTGACCAGTCTGGAAAATTTCTATATCGAGCACAACAAGATCACAGAAATTCCGGAAGGACTGTTTAAAAACAACCACAGCCTGGACTGGATTTCTTTTACCGGCAATCAGATTTCCTCTCTGAAAGATAACACCTTTGAAGGGCTGGATGCTCTGACGATCCTTGATCTGGAAGGAAACCAGATCCGGGAGGTTTCCCAAAATGCCCTGACCGGCATGCCGAAACTTCAGCAACTCTCCTTTGTGGGAAATGGACTGGAAGATCTGAAGAATGATGTGTTAAAACCGCTTGCCGGATCTCTGCGGTGGCTGTTTTTACAGGAAAATAACATCGAGAGCCTGCCAAAGACCGTGGAAGATCTTTTTTTCCTTGAGGAACTCTATGCATACGATAACGGTATGAAAGATATCACAAAAGTGGATTTTTCAAAACTTCCACAGCTTCAGGAAGTCAACTTCATGCACAATGAGATTCGTGAAATCCCGTCCGGAACGTTTGCGAAGAATGAAAAGCTGGCAGGGCTGGATCTGTATGACAATCTGCTGACTACGATGTCACCGGATACCCTTCCGGCAACAGCAGTTCTGAGAAAACTGGATATCCGCCTGAACAACATTCAGGTCGTAGACCGCAAACTGATCATGAAAAGCAAGAGCTTTAACAAATTCTATCCGCAGAAAAGTGCGATGAGTCTGAAGATCGAAAAAGACGGCGAAAACGGCGTGAAATGGTCACAGGAACTGAGTATTCTGGATTTGCTGTACTGGTTCGATGCAACGAACGATGCAAAAGTCGAAGAAGCACAGTCTGTTGATGAATACAGAGAATTTCTGAAAGACAAAGGCTATGAAGACCGCGATATCGTGGATGTTTTAAATGACCAGTACTATGACTGGGAGATTATTACCAGCATCGAAAAGAAAAACGCAGACGGAACCTACGAAACCGTATGGAAAAGTACGGATGATGATAAGGCAGACCTGGCAGGAGGAGCCTTTGCAACAGCAGAAAAAGGCACATACCGCGTCGTAAAAGATCTGTATTCCGGAAACAGCGGACTGCTGTTCTATCGTTTCAGCGTATTTTCAAACGAGGTCAATACAGCACAGCAGAACAATGTGACACCGGGTACAGACAAGCCGAATAATGGAAGTAACAGCAATACAAACGGCGGTAACAACGGAAACAGTGCAAATCCGGGAAATACAGCGGTGAAAAAACCGGCAAAGGTGAAAAAAGTAACGGCAAAGGCAAAAAAACGCACTGCAGTGATCAGCTGGAAAAAGGTAAAAGGTGCATCCGGTTATGAAGTTTACCGTTCTACAAAGAAAAACGGAAAATACAAAAAGATCAAGACGATCAAAAAAGCAGGAACGGTTCGTTTTACAGACAAAAAGCTGAAAAAAGGGTTCGCTTATTACTATAAAGTCAGAGCTTACAGAAAAACAGCTGTTGCGAAAGTGTATGGAAACGATTCGGCTGCAAAAAAAGTAAAAATAAAGTAAACATTAAAGTAAGATATCACAACGCAACAGATTCAAAGGAAAATGTACCAAAACGAGGAGGAAACAGAATATGAAGAAAAAATTTGTATGCCAGCTGCTTGCCCTTTCCATGACTGCTGTCATGGCAGTTCCACAGGCAGGACTGCCGGTATTTGCCGCATCTGCAGCAAATACACAGCAGGCACAGCTCAAAGAAGAAGCAAAAGTCGGAACAGAGATCACACAGCTTGAAGGATCAACCAGCTGGATGACAGGGATCCTGGAAAAAATCGTGCTTTCTGAGCTGACTTCCAGTTCTGATTACTGCAAGGCGATCACGGGCATCAGCGTCAACGATGTAGATTATGTGGCAGACTGGAATGAAGAAGATGATACACTGGTATACAGTGCCGGCTGGCTTGGTATGACGATCTACAGCGGAGCATTCAAAGAAGGCGAAAATACGATCGTGATCAAAGCTGACGGTTACCTAGACAAAACCATCCTCTTTACAAAAGCAGAAAATGAGTGCACGTTTGTAAGCCAGTCCGACGGAAACGGTGGTCAGGAACCGGAAGTACTGGATAAAACAGCCCTGACGGCAAAACTGGAAGAAGCAAAAGCACTGATACAAGGCGATAAGAGCGACGAGGAATGGGAAGATCTCCAGAGTGCGATCACAGCAGCAGAACATACATTAAGCGTGGCAACCACGCAGGCTTCCTTAAATACTGCACTGGAAGATCTGACAAAAGCAATGGAGAAATTTACCACAGGGCTGACTGCACCGACTGTTACCGCAGTTGCTTACGATGGCAACGAACTGACCATCGAAGAGATCAATCATTATTCCGATGATGCCAACTGGAAAGCTTACGGACAGTCCATTTCCGGAGTGACCGTAAACGGAACCGAATACAAAGAATACACCAATGATGATGATCCGGAAAGCGTTTACAGCCTTTCTGCACTGCACGGACTGACAATCGGTTCCGGCAAATTTACAGAAGGAAGAAACGCGATCGTGATCAAAGCAAAAGGTTACAAAGATAAAACGGTTGTATTTGCAAAATCCGGTGATACCTGCGTACTGATCAGTCAGACAGACGGCGACAGCGAACCGGTCACACCGCCGCAGCCGACCATCGAAGATCCGACCGAAGACGGCGTATATACTCTGACTTTTAAGACAACAAAAGCCGACAGCGAAGAAGATTCCATGCTTGGTAACTTCTTTGCAGCAAAAGCAAAACTGCAGGTAAAAGACGGAAAAATGACACTGACCATGTTAAATACCGGAAGCTCCAGAATGATGCTTGATTTTACTATTGGAAAAGACGGTACTTATCCGGCTGCCGAGAAGAAAGGCTACGGAGAAGCCGATGCTCAGGGAGCTTACACCGCATACGAGTACAGCATGGAAATTTCAGATCTGTCAGAATTACATTCTGCGGCAGCACTTGTTACCATGATGGGCGGAAGCGATGCAGACAAAGGCAATTATGATAAATATATGAAGGCAAATATCAGTTTCACATCCCTTGCAAAAGGATGGAAAGGCTATACCGACGAAGTGAACGGTGAGCAGAAACTGATCAACAAGCTGATCGAGCAGGGATATGACCTGAACGATGACGGTGAGATCAGTGCAGATGAGCTGGCAGCAATCTCCGAGAGTGTGGATCTTTCCAACTGCGGACTGACAGACGTTTCCTTATTAAAAGGGCTGACAGACAAAGTAACCAGCCTGGATCTTTCCGAAAACCAGATCACCAGCCTGCCGGACGGACTGCTGGATCATATGACTGCTCTTACCAGCTTTTATGCAGATTCTAACTATATCGAAGAACTTCCGGAAAACTTCTTTGCAAACAATAAAAACCTGCAGTGGGTATCCATGCGTGCAAATAAATTAAAGAAGATCAACAAAAGTGATTTTGCGGGACTTGCAGAGCTGAAATATCTGGAGCTGGACAACAATCAGATCGAAACGATCGCAAAGGGAGCTTTTGACGGCGATGCGGCACTGGATCAGTTTGGATTATCCGGCAACTTCCTGGAAAGCCTTCCGGAAGGTCTGTTTAAAGATGCCGGAGCATCCATGACCTTTTTGAATATTTCCGGAAATATGTTTGAGACACTGCCATCTGCCATCAGCGATGCAGTAAAATTAAAGAAACTGATCGCATACAATAACGTACTGACCAGCATTACCGATGTGGATTTTGGCAAAATGGCAGATCTTACGGAAATCAACTTCATGAAAAACTATATTACAGAGATCAAAGACGGAACCTTTGCAAAGAACAGCCACCTGCTGTCAGTCGATCTGCATGACAATCAGCTGACAAACCTCTCAGGAAGTGTATTTGCAGATACCTTTGAGAACAGCAGAGAAGATGGCAAACTGCAGAAACTGGATATCACCCTCAACAACATCCGCGTCGTAGATCCGGCTTTAATGAAAAAATGTGATACCTCCATCAACAAATTTTATCCGCAGAAGACAGCACTTTCCCTGACATTGAAAAAAGACAGTGACACCCAGATCAGCTGGAGTCAGGATCTGAGCATGCTGGATCTGGTATTCTGGTTTGATCAGACCGTAAGCGATGAGCAGAGAGAACTGGAGACACCGGAAGATTACCGGGCAATGCTGGAGCAGAACGGCTGGAAAGGCAAAACCATCACAGAAATCCTTCTTGCAAAGAACGATTCTTATGACTGGGATGTTATCACAGAAGTGCAGAAGAAAAATGCAGACGGAAGCTGGACAACCGTATCCGACAACACCGTAACAAGAGAGGCGGAAGCACTGACCGGAAGTTTCAAAGTAACGGATAAAGGCGTATACCGTATCCTGAAAATGGTGAATACAACCCTGAACGGTTCCAAACAGTATCGCTTTACTGCATACTCCAACGTGATCGATCTGTCTGCAAAGGACGGAAACAACAATAATAGCAATAATAACGGAAATAACAATAACAGCAACAACAATCATAACAGTAATACAAACAACGGCACAAACGGAAATCAGAATCCGGGCACACAGACCATTGTCAAACCGGCAAAAGTAACAAAACTGACCGTAACTTCCAAGAAGAAAAAAGTAACTCTGAAATGGAAGAAAAACAGCAAAGCAACCGGATACGAAATCTATCGTGCCACAAAGAAAAACGGCAAGTACAAAAAGATCAAAACGATCAAAAAAGCATCTGTTGTAAAATTCACAGACAGTAAAGTAAAGAAAGGCAAAACTTACTATTATAAAGTAAGAGCTTACAAGACTGTAAAAGGAAACAAAGTAAACGGAAAATTCAGTGCTGTCAGAAAAGTGAAGATCAAAAAATAACAAAAACTGCAAATAATAACAAAATTCCCCCTTCTGGTTGGAAAAAATATCTTCAAAATGTGTTACAATATAGAACAGTAACAGGCAGGCCTCGCAAAAGCGGGGCTTGTTTCTCTGTAACATAAGATCAGCAAAGAAGAGGAGAAAAGCGATGAAGCACAAAGCAGTCACACAGCGTATCCTTGCATGGATGCTTGCTCTGGCATTGCTGTTTACCGGCATTCTTCCGGCAAATACAGCAAGCCTGAGCGTAAATGCAGCGAGTACGACAAAAAGCAGCAATGAAATCACAACTGCAGAAGAATTTCCGACCAAAATTCCGGCAGGTGAAACCTATACACTGACGGCGGATATTAAGCTGGCAGACGGACAGCAGATCACAGATCTTGCCGGAACTCTGGACGGACAGGGACATGTGATCACCCTTTCCGGGAAAGCACTGGCGGAAAACGTATCCGGTACGATCCAGAACCTGGGAGTTGCAGGATCTGTTGATGTAGAGTCGGATGACAAGGGAAGTATTACAGATAATCTGACCGGAACGATTCAGAACAGTTATTCCACTGTAACGATCAACGATGAAGAAATGTTTGAAGAAGTTGGAGGAATTGTTGGGGTTCTTGATGGCGGAAGTATTTTAAATTGTTATTATGCCGGTACAAGTTCTTCTTTTATGCTGGATGGAATTGCAGCGTATAATAAATCAGCCAATTCTGTCATTAATAACAGCTATTATACTTCTAAAGCAGCATCAGCTATTGGAAAGCAGTATGGAGATAATAAAGCACAGGTTACAAATTGTGCATCCAAATCTGCTGATGAATTAAAAACAGCAGACACGGTTGCTCTGTTAAATACAGGTATCGTCGATACCGGCTATATCTTTGCCGTCTCCGAAGATGGCGGATTTCCGGTTCTGGTAAAGGGAGCGGCCGAAATCAGCTGGACACCGCTTGAAAATGCACTGAAGCAGGCAGAAGGCTATGAAGAGGAAAACTATACGGAAGAGAGCTGGAAGACACTTTCTGATGCAGTAGCAGCCGGAAATGCTTTAAAAGCAGGCGAAGGGGTGACACAGGAGCAGATCACAGCGGCAGCAAAGGCGATCACCGATGCGATCGCAGCACTGAAAAACAGACCGACGACAAAACCGGTGGCACTGCCGGAGAATGTGATTTCCATCTCTTCCCAGGCAGATTTTTCCAAGATGGACAATGCAAAAGGCAAATATTTCGTCCTGACACAGGATATCACGGTAAACAGTGATTATGAAGATAAAAGTTTTTATATGAATTATTCTCCGTTTGCCGGGGTTCTGGACGGACAGGGACATACCATTACGTTTGAAAACGCAGGCTCGCTGTTTGCAAATCTGTCAGCAGGTGCTGTGATCCAGAACCTGACGGTAAAAGGAACGATGACCGGAAGCAGCAGTAATGTGACCGGACCGTTTGGAACGACCGCCTATGGTGCTTCCATTTTGAACTGTAAAAGTGAGATCAGCGGAGCAAACGTGGCAGGATTGATCGGGAAGACAGGAGCCTATATGGGAGCAAGTGCTTCCGATGACCGCGACGGTGTGATCGCAAACTGTATCGCAGTGGGAGATACCGGAAAAGGAGCACTTTGCAACAGCAGCAGCAACAACAGCGGTGCGGCGATCGTTGAGAACTGCTACTGGCTGGATACACTGGGCAGCGGTTCCGGTGCAATGTCCGAAGAGGACATAAAAACGCTGGATCTGGTAGAAAAGTTAAATGCCAATAAAGGCGAAAACGGAACTTCCTGGGGACAGGGAAGCGACGGTTATCCATACTTTGGCGAAAATCAGGATTATACACCGGGACGGTATGAATGGCCGGAGACAGGCGAAAACAAATACGATATTGCATTTCAGGCAAATAACGAAACCGAACCGACCGTTCTGGAGAATGCAAGACTGGAAGTAAGCCCGGATGCTGTTGGAATGGCAAACATAGCCGGAACATTTTCCCTTGTGGATTATACTCTGCCGGAAGGCGAGAGCCTTTCCTGGAGCTTTCAGCAGAGAAAACCGGAACGTGCCTTTGAAATTTATGAAAATGGAACATTCTGTGTAAAAGGAACCGGAACAGCAGTGCTTCAGGCTGTACAGAACAACAGCGACGGCAGTCAGGAAATCCTGGCATCTGTAGCGATCCGTTCCAGCAGAATCCAGATGACAGATATCAAACTGTATGTGGATGGAGAAGATGTAACGGACGGAAAAGTTAAGGTACAGGGTTCTGAATACAAGCATATTACCGTAAAAGCACAGTATCAGGGCAGTGAAGAGTATCAGGATGTTTCTTACGCTTCCTTTATCTATGCAGCGGATGAAGCGGGTGCAAAACTTCTGCATAACCGCACCGATTCTTCCAGCGGCTTTTCCTTTAAAGAGACCGGAAGTGCAGTCTTTACGGTAACTGCAAAAAATCAGCCGGAAATTCACAAAACCGTGACGGTAACCTCTGCTTATGTGCCAGTAACATCCGTTGTTCCGGCAATTTCCGGCACAAAAGAAATACACAGCCGAAATGCAAACAGCGACGGACAGGAAACGGATGGCAGAGTTGCATTCAATCCAATCCTTGGTTCGGCAGTTGTCACACCGGCAAATGCAACCAATGCAGATAAAGTAATGATCACAAGTGATGATCCGGACGGAACGATCGCATACTATACAAATGGCGAAAAGGCTTACATACCGAAACAGGCCGGAACGGTAACCTTTACAGCGACGATCGAAGATACCAATCCGCAGACGGGAGAAACGAAAACAGTTTCCGGTGACAGTACGGTAACCTTTGTCTACAAAAACAACGTAAAAACCGTAGAACTTGCAGAAGAAAATAAGAATATGACGGTAGAAGCCGGCAAGAGCAGTGCAGTGTTTGCACCAATTGTCACAGGTGAACTGGATGATCAGGGATACGATGTCACGGAACCGGCTCTGAAATGGACTTATAGCCAGAGAGGTATTGCACAGGTTGTGAGAACCGGAAGCGGTTACTGGAAAAAGAACGGTGATTATAATGTGAACGATCCGGATTATGGTTCCTATCTTCCGGTGGCAGAATATCAGATTACGGGACTCTCCGAAGGAACCGTGACAGCAACCGGAACACCGATCGATGGCAAAAATAACGTAAAACCGGTAACGATCACCATTACCGTAACAAAGGGAAGCACCGCAGATATCGATGTAAAAGCAAAAGCAGAAGAAGGCATCAACAGTGCCGTAACGTACATCACAGAAAAACACAGCACAGACGGCTATGCGTATGGAGATGAATGGCTGATCTACGCATTGCTTCGCAATGGAGTTGAGATTAGCTCAGATGTGCAGGATGCTTATTATCAGTCTGCTGCAGCGGAAGTAAAGAAATGGAATGCAGACCAGAAGCCGACAGACATCGAGCGTGTTGCCCTGACACTTACGGCAATGGGCAAAGATATCACCGATGTGGACGGTACAGATCTGGTATCCATGATCTGCAATTCCGAAAAGCTGAGCGATGGATCAAATGAACTGATCTATGCACTGATGGCACTCGATGCAGCCAATGCTGCGATTCCGGCGGATGCAAAATGGTCCAGAAACACGATCATAGAAGCAATGCTTGGTTTTCAGAATGAAAACGGTGGATTCGGACTGACCGGAAAAGACAGCACCAGTGTAGATATGACGGCCATGGCACTTCAGGCCCTTGCACCTTATCAGGAACGAACCGAAGTAAAAGAAGCGATTGATCGTGCAGTTTCCTGTTTAAAAGAGGAGATGCGTGATGATTTCGGATATGGAACTTCCGAATCTACGGCTCAGGTACTTCTGGCACTTTCCTGCCTTGGCATTGATCCGACTTCTGTAGAAGTGGGATTTGGTACACCAAACTTTAATATGATCACAAATCTGATGAAATACCGCCAGAATGACGGAGGATTTTCACATCTGTCTAACCTTACAAAATCGCAGGAAATGTCAACGGTACAGGTACTGCAGGCACTTGATGCATATAAAAAAGGAACAAACACCTACTGGCTGATAAATGGTGAAAATCAGAGCGTGGCTGTCACCATCCTTGGCGATGAAGTACACGACAGCGACAAAGACGGAAAGATCCATGCATTTGTAAAGAATAACCTTCAGGTATGGGCAGCACAGAGCGAGTATCGTGTTCCGAAGAATGCAACCGCCATGGAAGCTCTGGATGCGGCACTTGCGGCCAATAAAATGACCAGTGAGAAAAAATACGGTGACACTTACATTGCATCGGTTACAAGAGCAGACGGGGTGAAACTCGGAGAGTTTACAAACGGAAGCAAATCCGGCTGGAAATATAGCGTGAACGGAACGGAACCGGATGTTGGTGCATGTGATTATACATTAAAAGACGGTGACGTTGTCATACTGCACTATACAGACAACTATGCAAAAGAAAATACAGAAATCGATGAACAGGTAGAAAATGTTATTCGACTGATCGCAGCTCTTCCTTCCTCAGATAAGCTTACACGGAACGATCAGGAAGCAGTAAAAGCAGCAAGAGCAGCATACGACGCACTTACCGATACACAGAAAGCAAATGTGGAAAATGCAGATCTGCTGGTAAAAGCGGAAGCACAGCTCAAGGCTTTACAGGATGCAAAGAAAGACGATGATAAAAAGGACAACAACAAGGGCGATAACAGCAATAACAACAACAGTAATAATACAAACAACGGCACAAACGGAAATCAGAATCCGGGCACACAGACCATTGTCAGACCGGCAAAAGTAACAAAACTGACCGTATCTTCCAAAAAGAAAAAGGCATTCCTGAAGTGGAAGAAGAACAGCAAAGCAACCGGATACGAAATCTACCGTGCCACAAAGAAAAACGGCAAGTACAAAAAGATCAGAACGATCAAAAAAGCAGCTGCCGCAACATTCACAGACAGCAAAGTAAAGAAAGGCAAAACTTACTATTATAAAGTAAGAGCTTACAAGACCGTAAAAGGAAACAAAGCAAACGGAAAATTCAGTGCTGTCAGAAAAGTAAAGATTAAAAAATAGCAAAAAATGACAAAAAAAGAAGCTGCCTGCGACAGCTTTGGAAGGTTTATGTATAGTTTCCTAAAACAATCATTTACAGAAAGGAAAAGCAAGGCATGAAGAAAATGACACTTGGAAATCGTATCCTTGCCATGCTTCTGGCGTTTGTCATGATCCTGACCGGAATCGCTCCGGGCACATTCAATGCCCGGGTCGTGAAAGCAGCTGATGCGACAGAACAGAGATTTAACAGGATCTACCGTGAAGACGGCATCGTACAGGTGACAGATTCCATTTACCAGAATTCGGACAGCATACTGACGCCGAAGGAAACATTACATCGTATCAAGGCACGGAAGGCCGGTGAAGTTACAGATAACAGCCAGGTATCCGACAAAGTCGATATAGATCAGATTGTAAAAGAAGGTATCACAAGTGCATCCACCTTCCTGAACAGCCAGAACTATAAATACGAATGCAGCGGTGCATCCGACTGGTATATCATGTCAAAACTGCGTACTGGACAGACGATCAGCGATGCAGAAAAAGAAGCATACGGTCAGAGTGCTGTTTCTGTTGTTTCAAAATGGAAAGCAAACCAGAAACCGACCGATATCGCAAGAGTGGCATTGACCCTGTCTGCTATGGGCAAAGATATCACGAATGTAGGCGGTGTAAATCTTGCAGCAATGCTGTACAGCAGCGACAGACTGGAAGACGGTTCAAACGAACTGAGCTGGACACTGATCGCACTGGATGCAACCTCTCAGAAAATTCCTGCAGATGCAAAATGGAACAGAGAATCCATGATCGATGCACTGCTTGGATTCCAGAATGAAAACGGTGGTTTTGGCCTGTTTGACGACAAATCAACAGGTGTAGATATGACTGCTATGATCCTGCAGGCACTGGCACCATATGTAAAAGAAGCGAAAGTACAGACGGCGGTTGACAAAGCACTTGCTTATCTGAAAGATGCTATGGACGAAGAATACGCTTATACTTCTTCCGAATCTGCCGCACAGGTTATCCTGGCACTTGCCTGCCTGAAACTGGATGCCGTGGATGCAGGTTTTGCAGCAGAATCAAAAAGTATCTTCTCAACGCTTGAGAAAAATTACCGCGTGAAAGGCGGCGGTTATGCACATCTGAAAAATGGTGATGCCAATGCAATGGCTTCTTACCAGATCATGGAAGCATACGAAGCATACAGAAGATTTAAAGCATCCGAAGAAGGCTACTGGGATATGAACTCCCTGAAACCAAGTACACCGGAGACGCCGTCTACCCCGGAAACACCGAACACACCGGAGACGCCGTCTACTTCGGAAACACCGGGCACACCGGAGACGCCATCTACACCGGAAATGCCATCCACGGATAAGACACCGGAAACACCGACCACAGAAAAACCGGCTAAGAAACCGGCCAGACCTGTGATCAGAAAGGCAGCAGCAGGAAAGAAAAAAGCAACTCTGACCTGGAAAAAAGTCAAGGGTGCAGCCGGATATCAGGTATATCGTTCCATGCGTAAAAACGGCAAATACGTTTGCGTGAAGAAAAACCTGAAGGCAGCAAAATACACAGACAAAAAGCTGAAAAAGGGCAAAACTTACTATTACAAAGTACGTGCATATAAAAAAGTCAGCGGAAAGACCATTACTGGTGCATATTCTGCCATACGTAAAGTTAAGGTAAAATAAAGTCACAGAGAAACACAAAAACAGGAGTATGGATACGCTCTTCGGCAGAAGGAGTGTTCCATACTTCTTCCTGTTTTATAGGAAGGAGTCCATATTTTGAATATAAGAAGACGCACAAAAAATATTATTACTGCTCTGCTTGCCATGGTTTTATGCCTGACAGGATTTCTGCCGTTATCCGGCATGCAGACAGTCAGAGCAGAAGAAAAAGAAGCAAAGATCTGGTTTAAAGACAGCGAAGACAACGCAGACAGTGGTAAAGCCACGTTTGTACCGGACAAGGGCGGAATCGTTTATGCATCCGTAGAAAAATTTACCGTTGGACAGGGCTATCTGATCGAGCCGACGGAAGTTTCCTTTGAAGCCGGAGAGACTTATGCAGATATCATCGAAAAAATTCTGAAAGCAAACGGCTATACTTACGATGCACAGAACACCGGAATGGGATTCTATCTGGCAGAGATCGACCATGCAGACAGCGGTGTACTGAATATTCCGCAGTGTATTTCAAATATGTCAGAAGATGCACCGACCAATGACAAACACAAGTCGAATCCGTATAAAGATACGCAGGGGCTTGGTGAGTTTTCATACTCCAATTATTCTGGATGGTATTATTTCGTAAATAACGAAAATCCGGGCCTTGGAATGGGCGGGGTAAAAGCCAGAGACGGAGATGTGGTGCGTTATCAGTTCACACTCTACGGACTCGGTGCAGACCTGGGAGATAAGCCAAATGATCAGACAGGCGGTATCAAAGCACTGGAACTACCGAACAAAGATTCCGTCACCAAAAATCTGGCACTTATGAGACAGATCCTGGCAAAAGATGACAAGGCTGATCCGGAAGGTATATACAAAAACGTTCTGAAAATCGTAACCAATATGGACAGCACAAAAGAACAGTTTGCTCAGGCAGAGCAGAGAGTGTCCGCCTGGCTTGCAGAGTATCCGCAGAAAAAAGCAGAGCGTGACAGGGCAGAAAAGGAAAAAGCAGAGCGTGAGAAAGCCGCAAAGGAGGCAGCACTTCAGAAAAAATATACACCGGCCAAAACGACACTGAGATCCATCAAAAATGCCGGAAAAAACAAAGTCCGACTCACCTGGAAAAAAGTATCCAAGGCTACCGGTTACGAAATCTACCGCAGCACAAAGAAAAAAGGCACTTACAAAAAAATAAAAACCATCAACAAAAACAAAACCGTATCTTTCGTGACCAAACTGCCGAAAAAGAAAGGAACCTGTTACTTCAAAGTCCGCACGTATCGCAAAGCCGAAGGTAAAGTTTATTACGGCAAAGATTCCGCTGTGAAAAGCAAAAAAGTAAAATAGAGAAAATATATCAATATCCAGACGTCCATCCGGAGAGCAGATCTCCGGGTGGACGTTTTTTGTGCTTCTGATACCTGTATAAGAAGAATATGTCATGCGATGCATGACGTGCACCTTGCAGCAAGAATGTCAGAGGGATTCTTGGACAGATGTAAATAAAAAAATGAATATAAACAGTGCATAACAGTTGACAACAGTACTAAACTGTTATATACTGTTTGCAACAAAAGCAAAGAAATGGAGGAATCTATGAAACTGATCATCAACAATTCTTCCATGCAGCCAATCTATGAGCAGATCTGCACACAGATCAAGAATAAAATCTTAAGCGGTGAACTGAAACAGGAGGAGATGCTTCCCTCTGTGAGAACCTTCGCGAAAGAACTGAGGGTCAGTGCGTTGACGGTAAAAAAGGCCTACGATGCTCTGGAACAGGAGGGCTTCATCGTTACAGTGCATGGAAAAGGAAGCTTTGTATCCGGAGTCAATCAAGAGCTTCGCATGGAAGAAAAAAGAAAAGAAGTAGAAACGGATCTGGAACAGGCGATCCGCAAAGCAAGGAGCTGCGGCATGACAGAAGCAGAGATACGGGAGCTGTTTGAGCTGATCCTGGAAGATTAGGAGGAGAAGAGGATGGAAGAGATTTTGCTGGATTTAAAAAATGTCAGAAAACAATATGCAAATTTTTCACTGGAATGTTCGATGCAGGTAAAGCGTGGAAGCATCACCGGGCTGATCGGTGCAAACGGAGCCGGAAAGACGAGCATTTTCAAAGCATCACTGGGACTGATCCATACAGACAGCGGTGAGATCCGGATGATGGGAAAGACACCGCAGCAGCTGACAAACGAAGAATGGGAAAAGATCGGAGTGGTACTTTCCGATGCGACCTTTCCGAATATTCTGACAGCGGAAGATGTAGGTGCGATCCTGAAAAAGATGTATCATCGGTTTGATAAAGCAGATTTCGAAGAGAAATGCAGAACATTCGCTATCCCGATGAATAAAAAGATGAAAGAAATGTCAACCGGAATGAAGGCAAAACTGAAAATTCTGATGGCAATGTCTCATCAGGCAGAAATCCTGATACTAGATGAGCCGACCTCCGGTCTGGATGTGATGGCAAGAGAGGGGATTCTGGATGCTCTGCGTGCCTATATGGAGCAGGAAGAGCGGGCAATTCTGATCAGTTCGCATATTTCCGGGGATCTGGAAAATCTCTGCGATGATCTTTATCTGATCGATCAGGGAAAAATCCGTCTGCACGAAGATACCGATGTTCTGCTGGATCAATACGGTATTTTAAAAGTGACTGAATCCGAGTTTGCGGCACTGGATAAACAATATATTCTGGCATACTGCAAAGAAGATTTTGGATATCGCTGTCTCACCGATCAGAAACAATATTACATGGAAAATATGCCGCAGATCGTGATTGAAAAGGGAACGATCGATGAAGTGATGAAAACCATGTTAAAAGGCAGCAGCCGGAAAGGAGTATCGTTATGAGAGGATTGTTCGAAAAAGATATCAGAATAATAAAAAATCAGAAAAAAATGATGCTGATCTTTGCTGGAATGGGAGTTTTACTGCTTCTGTCAGGTGTGGAGATTTCCTTTATCCTGCCTTATATGGCATCCGTGATGACGAGCGTTGCGATCAGCACGATCAGTTATGACAGCATGGACAATGGAAACAGCTTTCTCTTTACCCTTCCGGTCAGAAGAAAAGACTATGCAACAGAAAAATATTTCTTTGTATGCGGATTCGGAGCAGTTTCCGCACTGATCGTAGCTATCGCCTGTGGGATTCTTCTGCTGGTTAGAAAAAGCGAAATGACAGCAGGTGTCCTTGGCGTAGAGACAATGATATGTCTGCTGATTGTGCTTCTCCTTGCAGATCTGCTGGTTCCATTACAGATCAAATTCGGGGCAGAAAAATCAAAGATCGTGATTCTGGCAACGGTTGGTATTCTGGTTCTGGGCTTTGAAATTATGAAAAATCTGGATCAGTACATGCAGGGAATCAGTAGCTGGGGCAGAAATTTATGGCAGATAATCAGCAGTTATAAAATTTTGTTTGGCATTGCCGGAATCCTTTTGGTCGCATTGCTTACCTTCATATCCTGGACGATCTCCTGCCGTGTGCTGGAAAAGCAGGAAATGTAAAAAATATCAGGTCCAAAGGTCAAGAAAAAGAGAAATAGTACTTGACCGGAGGACCTGTTTTTGCTAAAGTTATATTACGATATAGTAATAGGAGCTGCCTGAATCCCACCGGTTCCTGAACTATAAGAATATAATATAACAGGAGGTAAAAACAATGGGTTGGTATGGATTATCCGATTCTGAACATGAAATCATGAAGTACATCTGGAAACATGAAGAGGTAACATTAAGAGAGGTGGTAGCCTGGCTGGAGAACAGAGGCTATACGTGGAAGCAGCAGACGGTCTATACGCTTCTGAACCGCCTGATAGATAAAGGTGCGATCACAGCGATCAAGAAAGGAAATTATCGCTTATATTATCCGGCGATCACAGAAGATGAGCTGATCGGACAGTGGACGGAAAATCTGGTAGAGAATGAATACCAGGGATCCCTGAAGAACTTTCTGCTGGCATTCACCAGAAGAAAATCACTGACCAGAACAGAGGCAGATGAGCTCCGCAAAATTTTAGACGAAAAAGAAGAATAAAGCGAAAATAAGGGGGCAAAGGAGAAGAAATATGTGGGATTTGCCGATATATATGGGACTGGTCGGAAGCGTAGCATATGTTGCGTATAAATTGCTATACCTAATGACAGGAAAAGAAAAACTGAGTGCATCCGGTCGCTGGATTCTGCTGCGACTTGTGATGGCATTTTACCTGCTTCCGTTTCCGCTGCTGTCAGAGCCGTTAAAGAGAATGATAAGAGACTTATCTGACAAAGATATTCTCTTTCGGAAAGTAAATACAGGAGTGCGATGGGAAGATGTTTCAAAAACATTTTATATAGGAAATGACGGGTATATGACATTTGGAAAAATGGCAACCTGGAAACGAAATATTTTGATAACAGGAGTTGTTGTTTTTCTGATCTATATGCTGCATTTTCTGAAAACTTACCGGGAATGTCGCAGACTGGCACACCGGATTCCGGGGCAGAAGCCAAAGAATGATCTGGATGATGCCAGCAGCCGGATTGCCAGGAAGTATCATGTAACCATAAAATATGTCCCGGAAAAATGCGGTTCTTTTACGCAGGGGATCAGGCGTCCGACCGTTGTGATCGCACAGTCCGAAGATGAAAAAGCAACACAGTATCAGACCAGGCATGAAATGACACACATCAGGTATCACCATACCTTCTGGTCACATCTTGCCTTTCTGGTAAATGCAGTCCATTTCTGGAACCCACTGGCTTACCTTTTTTATCAGGAAGTGCGTCAGTGCATTGAATTGCATTGCGATGAGAAAGTATGTCAGTCACTGACAAGAGAAGAATGTATCGAATATGGAAAACGGATACTGGATGCAGCAGTGCAGGATTCCAATACCGGTGTGCTGAATTTCAGAGGAAAGATCCGTTATCATAATATGGAGGAGAGAATCAAAATGATCAAAAGAAAACCGAAAAACAGAAAAGGAATCTTGCTGGCAGCGTTGCTGCTGATGTCCGCAGCTACCGCAATCCCGGTACTGGCATATGAAAGCCCGAAGGTTGTATACGATGAAGAACTTGAAGCTGGAGAAGTATTGACTGATGTAGTCTTTGTTCCAGACGGAACAGAGCTTGTGAACAAACCGGATTGGTATGTAGACGGGATTCCAACGGGAGAGATTCCGTTTATCACAACGAATGCTTATTTTATGGATGAAGCTGGAAATATCACCTATCTTTCAGAAGAAGATGTAAGTGTGCAGGCGATATGCAGCCATTCTTTTGAAAGTGGAATAGTCAGGACACATAAAAAAAATGCAGCGGGCGGCTGTACGATAATAGAATATAGTTGCCAGCAATGTACAAAATGTGGTTACATAAAAAATAAGGTAGAACAAAGCAGAACTACGAAAAAAACGTGTCCACATAAATAATAGTTCCAGATCCCCTTTGAACAGAAATAGAGGATAGTGATAAAATCCCATTGGACAAAAAAGATAAAAACAGAAATGTCTGATGGGATTTTTTGTAAATATTATCAGAAATAAGTAGGAACGTTGCTCCTTATCGAAAGAAATATTTTGTTATTTTGCATATTACCATTGACAAAAATTAAAATAAACAGTATACTACAATTAAGTAATAAAAAACAAAAGAGAGGAGTTGGTGGATAAGAGAAAACAAAGAGAGATAAGATAATGGGGGAAGCAAAGACCGGAGCATGAAAACAGATTTTATACTTCGACAAAAAAATTAGAAGTGGATTTATACCGTGAAGTATGAAAAAATGTAGTGTATTACGAAAGGGGAAAGCTATATGAATAAATGGAAGAAGGTAGTAGGAAATGTTATGGTAGCAAGTATGATATTGACGAATACTTCAGCAATATCAGTCGCAGCAAAAGAAACAGAAGCGGAAAAACAGTATGTTATTCTTGCAGAAAATGATGCATATGAAATAATGGGATCAGAACTGCCGGAAGATGCAGAAAAAGAGACACTGGAAAGTGACACAAGTCTGGTTGTTGCTACATTAACAGAAAAAGAAGCAAGACAGATTGAGAAAAAAGAGAATGTGATTATTGAAGAAGATGTTCTGCTGAAAGCAAGTGAAGAAGATGATAAAGAATATTCTGCAGAAGAGAAAAGAAAACGCAGACAGGAAATCAAAGAAAAGAAGAAAAAGAGCTTAGAGGAAGCAGAAGAAACAGAAGATTCTGAGGAAGAGAAAACGGAATGGAATCTTCAGGCGATCCGTGCAGAAAATCTGGATGTAAGTAAAGATGCGAACGGAAAAATCAAAGTGGCAGTATTAGACTCCGGTATTGACTATGTAACAGGAATCGATATTGCCGGAAGTGTAAATTTTGTGGAAGAGGACGAGGATATTCTTCCAATCTTTCAGGATATGACAGGACATGGAACCGGAATTGCAAGCATTATTGCTGCAAATGGAGAAAACGACATTAAGGGTATTAATCCTGATGTGGAAGTATATTCCGTTAAAATTTTGGACAAAGAGAATTCAGCTACACTCAGCCGGGTGATCAGAGGAATTTACTGGTGTATAGAAAATAATATCAATATTATAAATATGAGTTTCGGAACAAATGTGTATTCCGCAGCTTTAGAACAGGCTGTCAAAGATGCCTATAATGCAGGAATCTTAATGATCGGTGCAGCCGGAAATGAAGGAGAAAGCGTTGAATATCCGGCGGCGTTTGAGGAAGTAATGGCAGTTGTAGCGACAGATGAAGAAGCCAATATCAGCGATTTCAGCAACAGAGGAGATGAGCTTGAAATTGCAGCACCGGGAGAGAAAGTAAAAGTGTCAGGTTTCTTTGACGGAACTTCTGTAACACACGGAACAAGTATTGCCGTACCTCATGTTGTCGGAGTGGCTTCTCTGGTATGGGAAAAAGATTTAAATAAAAGCAGTGAATTTGTAAGACAGCTTATCGAGCAGAGTGCAAAACAGATCGACAACATTAATGAATGTGGTTTGCTGGATGCTGAAAATACATTGAAAAATTATGAAGAGTTTGAGAAGATTTTTGACGAAGAGCAGGGAAAAGCTTCCAGACGACTGGAAGAAAATCAGCAGGCACCGGAGCGTTTTGAAGAGATCAGTGAAGATCAGGCATACGTAGAAGGTAGATGGGAAGGAACAGACCATAAAGCAGCTGTTGATAAAGGGGCTGCTGGTTTTACTACAGAAGCGATCACTAACATTAAAAAGGGAATCGTCTATCCGGATCGAGAAGCATCAGGATGGCAGAATGGAAAGAAGCATTCACGGTGGCATGGAAAATGGGAAGAATATACATATCATTATGAAATTAATTATATAGCAGCATGTGAAATGGTAACGAATATAGCTACGGAAAATGGAGTTATTGCTTCGGATATTACATATGATGATTATTGGGGATTATCAAAAGAAGTATTTGATGATCTGAAAGTAGATATCAAAGGATTAAAGAGCAAATACAGTACGCTGCTTACAACAGATACACCAGAAAACAGAAAATATTTTCTTTATGGATGTGGTCTTCATATTATAACAGATGCCTTTGCACATTCGACTACAAAAGGTAATGGGACTCTTATCGGACATGGATATGATAATGGGGATCCGGATGATACCAGTTATCATCACAGACGTTATCAGACAGCGGTAAAAGTAGTAGAATATGCATTAAAAAGTTTACAAGATGATATATATTGTGATGGCGAAGAAGTGATTAAAGCTTTGAAACAGATATACACAGATGAAGCAACCTATAAAATGATAAAGATCAAAAAGTATGTGAACGATAATGGATATTCGAACGCAATCTTAAGCAAAGTGAATATTGATACGCCTAAAATACCAAAAAGCTGAAATGTATTTTGTGCAAACAAAATAACAAAGAAACGTAAACAAAATGTAAATTATCAGAAATACACAAAAATGTAGAAAAAAAGCATTGACAATTCTTCCGAAGAAAGATATATTACAGTTACGAAGTACGAAAAACAAATATCAAGGAGGAAAAAGGATGGGAATGAAAAAATTAAAGAAAGTGGCGATGATAGCTGCAGCCAGTATGTTTATAATGATGATGCCGATGATCCAGACACATGCAGCACCGACAGATGTGATCGAAAACAATGAGAGCGGTATTCCAGATAAGACACTTTATTGGAATATTCTGAAAGTACTTGGCAAGCAAAGTACCGATACTTTTACAGAGCAGGAAGCATCCAGCGTGGAAGAGCTGGAAATTGTCGATTATAAAAAAATACCTATGGAAAGCCTGAAAGGAATCGGTTATCTGACAAATCTGGAAACTCTGAGAATCAAGGATCAGCGGCAGCTTTCCAGTCTGGAAGGTCTGGATGGAAGACTGACAAAACTTGATGCCCTGGAAGTATCGTATAGCGGTATCACAAGCATAAAAGAAGTGGCAAACCTGCCATCGCTGGTCTATCTTACTTTTGATGGAGATAAGATCCGCAGTCTGGATGGAATCCAGGGATTAAAAAATCTTCGCTATCTGATGGTTTATGATAACTGTCTGACCAGCCTGAAGGGGATTGAAGGTGCAGTAAATTTGGAGGAATTTTATGCATACGGTAATCAACTGACCAGCCTGAAAGGAATTGAAAATCTCACTAAGCTTAAAAAACTGGAAGTCGGAAAAAATCGACTCAAGAACCTGAAAGGGATTGAAAAACTGACAAATTTGGAAGAGCTTGGTGTTTCGGAAAACAGACTGACAGATATAAAAGAAATCAAAAATCTGAAAAAGTTGGAACGGATATATGCATTTTGCAATAAAATCAAGACGTTACCGAACCTGAAACAGTTCAGCAAACTGAAGTATGTATTTTGCGATTTTTCAGATAATCTTCTTTCCGAAAAAGAACTGGCAGCCAAACTTCCGAAAAGATTTCTGACAGGCGGTAAAAACAAAAAGGCATGGCTGGCAGATCAGAAGGAGTTCCAGAAATTAAAACGCACGATCAAGCTGGCAAATCCAAAGAAGAAAAACGAGATTTCCGTAAAAACAAAAGAGATATCCGGCTATGCATTCCCGGAAGCATACGTTGAACTGAAAAATCTGAAAACAGGAAAGACAACCAAATGCGTGAAGGCAGATAAGAACGGATACTTCAAATTGAAAAAGCTGAACCTGAAAAAATGGGGCGGAGCAAAAGTTCAGGTAAACCTTTACAAATACAGTAAAGAGCAGAAGAGAAACGTTCAGGTAGTCTGCAATACCGTTCTGAAGGTGAAAAAGAAATAAAAAATGTAATATTATAAAAAGAAGGGAAGTGTAGCAAATGAGAAACAATGTAAGAAAAAAGATGAGACTGATATGTCTGCTGTTTGCTATGGTCTTGCTGGCAGGGGTTCCGGCAGCAGCAAAGGACAGAAAAAATCAAAAAGCGGCGGCAGAAAATGTTGTAAAAAAAGAAATGGTATGCAAAACGAACGGAACCATTTACCAGTGGAAAAATGATTCCTGGCGAATCAAAAAGAAAACGATTCGTACCAAAAAAGAATTTAAAAAGTTCCAGACGGTGCTGAAGAAAAAGCAGGAAAAAGGCCTCAGAAAAATGTTAAAAAAACAGTATGCCGGAACGAATTTCAGGAAAAAGAGCATCGTGCTTGTTCCGCAGCTGCTTTCACCATATATGAATTATAAGTATAAGGCCATGGTAACAAAGTTCGATGCAAAAGGAAAACTGGTCGGTGAAATCCAGATCGAGAGAAGCAAAGACATGGATAAACCAGGCGTGTCCTATCCGGCAATCGTGAAAACATATGTGGTGGTTGTACGAGTTCCGAAAGCACAGGAAGCAATGATTGATTATTATCAGATCGCGTTTCAGGATTAAAGCAGAATCACAGAAAATCAGGCATTCAGATGGAAAATGAATGCCTGATTTTCTGTGATTAGAAGCAGATTTGATGTATACAATTTTTGAGATTCCATGTATAATGTGAACCAAAGATTGGAGGGGAATTTTATGGTCTATGATTTTTCTGTATTATTTAAGGACGAATTAGTGGCGGATGTACATATTAACACTGAGAAAAACGAATCATCCATTAAGCGCTATCTTCTTGGACCGAAACAGCCATTCATGTGTGACAGGCAGGATATTTTTTATATTTTTGGTTTTCTGGAGTCCAGATGTTTTGAGAATGCCAGACCTGATCTGAAAAAGATACTTGCTGCTCATGGTATGACAGAGAATAACCCATATGAATGGAATAGACGTACGCATGGAGTGATGTTTAATGATTTTTGGTGGTTACGTTTTCCGGGTGAAAAATTAACATGGGATGATGTTAACGTAAGGGGGCAAAACCTTTTCCTGTTAGGTGAATAAACAGTTTACTAAAAAACAATAGAAAATAGAATAAAATCTATAGAATGAAAACAAAATCTATAGAATGTGTTATGGAAAGGATCAGAAAAAACTGATAGTCTGTAAGAGAAATGAAAACCCGAAAACTGGTGCGTACAGCACCGGGATCTATAAACAAAGAAAGGATGGGGAAAGGGAATGAAAGAACACAGACAACTCAGAAAATTCTGGTCCTTTTTACTGGCGTTTGCCATGGTGTTTACCACAGCAGTCGGAAACATCGGACCAGTCGTTATGGCAGCAGATGATGATACGTTTGTAGAAGTCACTGTTCCAAACGGAGATTTTGAGTCCGGAGAAACGGCATGGACGTTTACCGGTGACATTCAAGATCTGGATTATTACTGGAAATTATTTCAAAGTGCTGCGATGACAAACAACCAAAGCACCATGTATGAGGTGTGCAGCAAGAAGAACACAAGTGTAACGAAAACTTACAAATGTTCGCAGACAGTAAAAGGACTGGTGCCGGGTACTTACAAGGCATCCATCGATGCAACCGGCGGAAATGATCCGGGAACACATACCACCACACTGACAGCAGGCGGAAAATCGGTTGCGGTCACACCAAATAAATGGAACGAATGGGTGACTTACACAACCGATACGTTTGAAGTAGGTGAGGATGGAACCTGTGAGATCAGCATTGACAGTACCGTAACCGGTCAGTACCTCGATATGGACAACGTAAAACTTTACCGTAAATCTGAAGCAGGACCAAAGACGGTAGATAAAGTTGCAGATATCACAAAGAAAGTGACCGTTGGAAGTACCTTTACCGCACCGACACAGGCAACTGTTCTGTATACAGACGGAACAAATGCACTGTTTGATGTGACATGGAACAGCGATGAGCTTGCAAAGGTAGATACCAAAACAGCAGGCAGGACATTCACGGTAAATGGAAAAGTTACCGTAGAAGGAACCGCATACGATGCAGTGATGAACGTAGAGGTTCTGGATGCATCCGGTCTGGTTCAGGAAGTTCCGGAAGGTTCTCTTGGATCCGTTGATTTCGATGCAAACTGGCAGTTCTATCTGGCAACGAGAACACCGGAAGTCGCTGATGGCGGTTTCGCAGCAGCAGGTGTCAAAGATGCCGGAGATTACACAACAGACGAGATTGTTGATCCGAGTTTCAATGACCTCGGATGGAGAACGGTAGATGTTCCGCATGATTTCAGTATTGAAGGTGAAAAAGTAAAGAATTCTTCCGATGCACAGGCTTATCTGGAAGGCGGACTTGGCTATTACCGTAAGAGATTTACCGTGCCGGCATCCATGTCCGGAAACAAGACAATTTCTCTTGACTTTGAAGGCGTATATCAGAACAGCGTTGTTTACTTAAACGGTGAGAAGATCGGCAGCTATCCGAGCGGTTATACCGGATTTGCACTGGATATCACGAAAAAAGTAAAATACGGCGAAGAGAACGTACTGGTTGTGAAAGTACAGAACATGTCACCGTCCGGCCGCTGGTACACAGGCAGTGGTATCATCCGCCCGGTACATCTGCTGATCGACAATCAGGCACATTTCAACCGCAACGGCATCACACTGACAACCCCGACTCTGGAGGACGATTATACAGCATCCAAGACAGGTGCACTGAATATAGAAGCAACCGGTTATTCTGATTCTACAAACTCCAACGTTTATATGGAAGTAACTGTGCTGGATGCAGATGGCAAAGAAGTAGCAAAGAAGAGTACAGAGAAAACAGCGATCAACCCAAGTACTGCATTTACCCTGTCTTTGAAAGACAGAGATGCTGTTGAGGTTTCCAATGTAAATCTCTGGTATCCGTGGAACCTGGGTACACCGTATCTGTATAAGGTAAAAGTAGATCTTTATCAGGAGATCAACGGTTCTTCTGATGGATATCAGCTGATCGATACGGAAGAAACCGAATACGGATTCCGCTGGGTAAAAGTCAAAGAGACGACCAGTGATCCGACAAGCGGTGGTTTATATGTAAACGGACAGTATACAAAAGTCCAGGGTGTTGACCTGCATCACGATTCCGGTGCATTAGGTGCAGCAAGCTACAGCGATGCTTATGACCGTGAATTTGACAAACTGATGGCAATGGGTGTCAATGCATACCGTACTTCTCACTGCCCGCCATCCAAACAGGCGATCGAAGTCTGCAGAAGAAAAGGTATCCTTGTGGTAGAGGAAGCTTTTGACGGATGGGGAAGAGCAAAGGCAACGTATGATTTTGGTAATTTCTTCTTCCAGGAAGTACCGTCTGACTGGGCAGGACTGAAACCGAACGGTTATACACAGCTTCCGACACCAGGCGTAAACTACGATGGTGCAAAACTGACCTGGAGTGACTGGGTCGTACAGGAAATGGTAAACCGCGATAAGAATGAACCTTCTGTGATCGCATGGTCGATCGGTAATGAAGTCCGCGGCGTGGGCAGCAAACCATCCTGGTATAATCTTTCCAAATACGATGCACTTGGCGTAAATCCAGGAGGCATGAATGAATATACCGAGGCAGTTCGTCTGATGGGCAATGTCAATGCAGCAGACGGCACACGTTACGTGCTGATGGGCGGTGACCAGGAGCGTAGTGTTCCGGCAGTAACCAACGTATGGGGTTATGTAAACCAGGTACTGGACGGATACGGACTGAACTACAATACAGCAAAATCCGTAGACGGACTGATCAGCAGATACGCTATCGGTGATGGCACACTGCTTGAAAAAGCAACAAAGACCTTCTTCTTCGAGTCCGAGTCTTCTTCTCAGACTTCATCAAGAGGTGTTTACCTGGATCCGCAGTTTACGAACACCGGTATCAATCAGACTCCGGGCAAACGAGGCGGTTCCAACTATGACAACGACTTTGCATCCTGGACGATGTCCAATGAATATGGTCTGAAAAAAGACCGTGACCGCAAGAGCTTTATCGGACAGTTTATCTGGACCGGATTTGATTACCTCGGCGAGCCGACACCGTACAGTGTTTACCCGGTAGGTGTATCTTCCTTCGGTACGATCGACACCGCAGGTTTTGCAAAAGATTCCTTCTATTTATATCAGAGCCAGTGGACAAGCACGCCGATGGTACATCTGCTTCCGACCAACTGGGATCAGTGGCATGACGGCGAAGAAGTAGAAGTCTGGGTAAATACCAACCAGCCAAGTGCAGAGCTGTTCTTAAACGGCGAGTCTCTCGGCAAGAAGAGTTTCGATGAAAAAGAAACAGCTTATGGTAAGAAATATTATGAAACATCAGAAAAAACACAGGACGATAAGACCTGGGGTGACAGCACCAACCCTGGCGGTTACACCAGCAACGGAGCAGTTCTTGATGACGGCGAGTTAAATTCCGGAAAACTGCACCTGACCTGGAAAGTTCCGTATCAGGCAGGTACACTGGAAGTAAAAGCCTATGACAAAAATGGCAAAGTAGTGGCAACAGACAGTGTAAGCACATCTTCCACACCGTATACCATTTCGGCAGTGGCAGATAAGACCGTTCTCAAAGCAGACGGAACCAGCCTTTCTTATGTAGAATGTACCGTAGTCGATGAAAATGGAAATATGGTACCGGATGCAGATAACCTGGTGAAATTTGCAGTCAGCGGAAAAGCTTCCATCGTCGGCGTGGACAACGGAAAACAGGAAAGTGCAGAACTCTATAAATACGATAACGTAGATAAGAGCAGCTATTCTGAAAGAATGGCTTACAACGGAAAAGTACTCGTGATTCTGAAATCAGAAAAAGAAGCAGGCGATGCTCTGCTGACCATTTCTTCTGACAATTTAAAGACAACACAGGTCGCACTGAAAGTAACAGCAGACGGAACCGGAGATGCACCGAAGGCAGCAGAAGTGACCGGAACCGAAAAATCGGTTGATGCAGTGAATGTAACGGTACCGACCGGTATGAGTGTGACACTTCCGTCTGTAGTAAAAGTAAACTATACAGGCAGTGCAGGAGATTACAGCCTGCTCAAAAAAGTAACCTGGTCTGAAGTAAAAGACGGAAAAGCAGAAGGAACGATCGAGGGCAGCAAGCTTACCGCACAGGCAGCGATCACCGAAAGTGATGATGCGGCAACCGATGTGGAACTGGCAGCGGGCAAAGCAAGTGCAACGGCATCCTTCACAGGATCTGATAAGAATTATCCGCAGAATATGCTGGATGGAAATGACAGCACAAGCTGGACCAATGCTTACAGCAGAGGTGCATCGGTACTGCTTCCTGCAAACAGTGCATCCAGAAAGAATGAATATGTAGAATTTGACTGGGAAGAAGCCCAGGTTCTCAACCAGATCACCCTGAACTTCAAAGAGAACCGCTACTGTGCAATCCCGAAAGTGCTGGAAGCACAGTACTGGGACGGTGCAGACTGGGCACCGGTATCCGCACAGAGTACCGTGAAAGAATCCGGAGCACCGGCAGTGATGCAGTTCAAACCGGTTTACACAACAAAAGTCCGTGTGTACATGGAAAATGCAACACCTTATACAACATCCGGCAACATGGAGATCACAGAAGCATCTGTGAAATTAAGTACCGAAAAGCTTGGTGCACGCCTGGTACTCGAAGGCGAAGATGCTGTGGTACAGGGCAAGAACCTGACACTGAACGCAAAACTTGCAAACCTGTCTTCAGACAGTCTGTTAAGTGAAGTAAGTTTCCGTATTTCTTGTGATGCAGATGTCTTTGAAGCACCGGCCGTTGCATTGAAAGATGGCATTGAAGGTACGCTGACAAGCACAGAAGCAGACGGCAAGATTCTTTATACACTGAAAAACGAAGCCGGAATTCCGGCATCTACAAGTGATTTTGCAACAATCACCATGAAAGCAAAAGCAGATGCACAGCCTGGCAGCTACAGCGTAGGACTGGAAAATGTGACAGCAAAAGATACCACAGGAGCATCCGCAGATCTGACAAGCACAGCGATCACCGTTAAAGTAAATGAGCGTCCGATCACCGGAGAAGTGACCTACCTTTCTGACATTGACTGGAAATATGCACAGTCCGGATGGGAAAGTGTCATGAAAGATAAGTACTGCAACGGAGTATCTTCCGGAGCGATCTCTTTGAGTGTCCATGGCGAACAGACTTACTTTAGTAAAGGTCTTGGTGCAAACGCAGATGCAACAGTTGAGTATGATGTATCTTCTTACAAGGCACAGTTAGAAGAAAACGAAAAACTTTATTTCCAGGCATATGTCGGCATTGACTATTTCAAGACAGCAAAGAAACAGAACGGTGATGGTGTTTATTTCGTAATCTATGACGGTGAAGTAGATGCAGATGGAAATATCCAGGGAACAGAGATTTATCGCTCTGCGAAATTAGACAGCTATAGCTATGCAGAACATATCAGCATTGATATTTCCGGTATCCAGAAAAATCTGGTTCTGTTCATGGATAAAGTCGAAAATAATGCACACGATAATGGCGACTGGGCAGATGCAAAACTGATCCATACACCGGATCCGAATGCAGCAGACAAGGTGGAACTGAAACAGACACTTGACATTGCAAAAGCATTAAAAGAGGCAGATTACACCGTAGAATCCTACAAAGCACTGCAGAAAGCACTTGCGGATGCACAGGCTGTATATGCAGACAAAAAGGCAACGCAGGAGGCGGTCAATGCACAGGCAGCTGCACTGCAGGCAGCCGTACAGGGACTGAAAGTTCCGGATGCAGCCGATTATCAGGAAGTTTTAAAGAAACTTCAGAATAAAGAAAACGAGCTGACACAGAAGGATGAAGAGCTGAAGACAGCAAATGCAAAAGTGACAGAACTGCAGAGCGAATTGAAAACGGCACAGGATGATCTGAAAAAACTTCAGGACAGCGTGGATGCCAAAGAATCTGAAATCGCAGCCAAAGAAGCTGAGATCACAAAACTGAACGGTGAACTGGCTTCCGCAAAAGAAGAAGTAAGCACGCTGAAGAAGGAAAAAGCAGATCTTGAGAAAACTGTAAATGATTACAGAGCACGTATCCTGGAGCTGGAAGCTGCTGCCAAGAAGCAGAAAGAAGAAAGCGATGCAGCTTACAAGAAACTGCAGGAAGAAAAAGAAGCAGCAGAAGCAGCACTGAAACAGGCTCAGGCTGAGATCGAGAGACTCAAAGCACAGCAGAATCAGGAACAGCCAAAACCGGAAGAAACACTGAAAGTCGGAGATACCGTTACATCCGGAAATGTGAAATACCGTGTGATCGATGCACAGAAGAAACTGGCAGAGGCATACGGCGTAGATTCCAGAAGAGCACGTACCCTGAAAGTAGCAGCAGCCGTGACAATAAGCGGTGAAAAAGTGAGCGTAATATCAATCGCAGCAAATGCATTCAAGGGTATGAAGAAACTGGAAAAAGTGACGATTGGAACAAACGTTTCCAAGATTGGTAAGAATGCATTCTCAGGCGACAGCAAACTGAAGAGCATCCAGATCAAGAGCAAGAAACTGACTTACGTAGGCAAGGGAGCACTGAAGAACATCTCTGCAAAAGCAGTCATTAAAGTGCCGAAAAGCAAAAAGAAAGCCTACACATCCCTGCTGAAGGGCAAAGGCCAGAAAAAGAGCGTAAAGATCAAATAGTGTGACAACAAAAACTTCATCTTAGCTGGAGTTCAACAGCAAAAAGAAATACACCGCATGGAAACGTGCGGTGTATTTCTTTGGCATTTTAATTTACTCTGTGATAATGGTTCCGGTCTTGCCTTTCAGGGCATCGATGGCATTTTCCAGATTTGTGATGATTGCAGAGCGTCCTCTTCCGGCTGTGATAAAATCAACGGAAGCACAGATCTTTGGAAGCATGGAATTTACACCGAACTGATCGGCTGCGATATGTTCTTTTGCTTCTTCTACCGTAATATGTTCCAGAAATCTCGGATGCTCGGTGTCACGGTCAATGTCAACCATCTTGTCGTTTGTGAGGATCATCAGGATATCTGCATCCACGCCTTCTGCGAGTTTTCCGCTGGCGTAGTCTTTTTCGATGATGGCACTTGCACCTTTGAGCTCATTGCCCTGCTGCAGAACCGGGATACCGCCGCCTCCGCAGGCAATAACAACCTGGTCGTTCTGAACCAGTGTTTTGATCGCATCGATCTCTACGATGCTCTTTGGCATTGGGGCAGCAACGATACGGCGGTAACCTTTGCCAGGCTCTTCTTTGACATAGTTGCCTTTCTGTTCTTCTGCTTCTGCCTCTTTGGCATCCATGTAACGGCCGATCACTTTGACCGGATGGTGGAATGCATCGTCATAAGGATCAACGATCACCTGTGTCAGGATCGTAGATACGGTTTTGAAGATACCTCGTTTTAAAAGCTCGGCACGGACTGCATTCTGCAGGTCGTAGCCGATATAGCCCTGGCTCATGGCGGAGCATACGGACATCGGAGCGACTGTGTAGTCCGGATGCGTTTTGCCGAATTCGTTCATTGCAGTGTGGATCATGCCGACCTGCGGTGCATTGCTGTGTGTGATCACCAGCTGATAACCTTCTTCCACCATATCAGCCAGTACAGCAGCGGATGTTTTGACAGCCTTTTTCTGCTCCGGAAGTGTGGTGCCGAGGGCACGGTGTCCGAGAGCGATTACGATTCTTTTCTTCATGCAAAATTACCTCGTTTCTTTGTAGAATTTATATATGATGATGTGGGTGTCAAAAGTCCCCAACTATGATGCCTGCGGATTGTTCCGTGCGTT